>Ga0070733_10000041_pt1 | contig 142357 bp, 124 predicted proteins | sample Coa_R1_9_FD_66450 | JGI IMG/M metagenome (GOLD analysis project Ga0070733, IMG submission 66450) | Surface soil microbial communities from Centralia Pennsylvania, which are recovering from an underground coalmine fire - Coalmine... | ecosystem: Environmental > Terrestrial > Soil >...
CAGCTTCGCGCCCGACTTTGTAAGCATGATGTTGCTTGGTTTCAAGTCGCGATGCAGAATCCCCTGGCGGTGCGCTTTCTCCAGCGCATCGGAGATTTCAATCGCAATGCGCAGCAGTTCTGCAGTTGGCAGCGCCCCTTTTTCCAAACGCTTGGCCAGCGTCTCGCCTTCGAGATATTCCATCACCAGAAAATCGGTGCCGTCCTGCTGGCCAATGTCGTAGAGCGTGCAAATGTGCGGATGATTCAACGAAGAAACGGCGCGCGCTTCGCGTTCAAATCTCTGCCGCGCGTCGGCTTTCTCGGTCAAATGCTGCGGCAGAATTTTGATGGCCACGTCGCGCCCCAGCCGCGTGTCGCGCGCACGATACACTTCGCCCATACCGCCCGCGCCTATCGCGCCGGTAATCTCATACGGCGCGAGTTTTGTCCCGGCTGCCAGCGCCATTATTTGCATTTGCGCCGGATTATCGCAATTTGCATTTGCGCCGGATTATCGCAGCTTTTCATCTTCCCGTGCAATCAGACTATGCCTTTTTGAGCACGCCTATGACTCGCGCTTCTTGAACACATCGCTCTCAAACGCTACGCTGGAATGAACTCAGCTCAGCAGCCAGCGCCGCAAGATCCATTGCGGCACAACTTTTCGCTTCCCGGGGTGTTTCATCTATAGCCCGGCAATTGACGCAGCGAGGTGACATGATGATGCGCAAATTCCGCTTTTTGACCTTGTTTCTGCTGCCCTTCGTAATACTGGCGATTCCGGCCACGTCCCACGCTCAGGTTGCCGTTGGGATCTCCGTCCGCATCGGCCCGCCTCCGCTGCCCGTCTACGCGCAGCCCATCTGTCCTGGCCCCCGCTATATCTGGGTGCCCGGCTACTGGGCTTATGGCGATGACGGCTATTTCTGGGTCCCCGGAACATGGGTCCTCGCGCCGCGTCCCAGCTTTCTCTGGACTCCGGGCTGGTGGGGCTTCGCTGACGGCGTCTACGTCTGGCACCGCGGCTACTGGGGACCGCACGTTGGCTTTTATGGCGGAATCAACTACGGCTATGGCTATCCCGGCACCGGCTTTTACGGAGGCGAATGGCGCCACGGGGAATTTTTCTACAACCGCTCCGTGACCAACGTGAACATCAACATCGTCCACAACGTATATGAGCGACGCGTAAACGAGCGCTTTGAAAGCCGCGCCAGCTTCAATGGCCGAGGAGGCATCGAGGCGCGACCCGATCGCGATGAAATGCGGTATGAGCACGAGCGTCACTTCGACCCCACACCGGAGCAAGAGCATCACCGCGATGAAGCCGCTCACGACCGCAATCAATGGCATTCCGTGAACCATGGCCGCCCCGCCTTCGCTGCCACCCCGCGCGCTGGCGACTTCAGCCATCGCGACATGGGCCGGCCGGACACTCGCGATTCGCGAATGAGTCAGAATCGTGACAATCGCATGAACGGGAATCGCCCAAATCGCAACGGTAACATGGACCGTCCGAATCGCGGCAACGGCAACATGGACCGCGGCAATCGCGGCCAGCAAAACCGCGAGAATCGTCAAATGAATGGAAGGCAGGGAGGCCGTAATAACGGCAATAAGGGCGATCGGCACGGAAAGCCTCCGAAGGAAGATCGCAAACCACACGGTCCCGGCCGCGACCATGGCCGCTTCTAATTGAAGAAATCGCCGGTAATGGCCGCCGTTCCGAGCGCTTGCTAACGTCACACCTGCGGGCTCGGAACGGCTGCGTCTCAACTAAAGCGCTTTTCAAGGCCACCTGTCCTGCCTCGCCTATGCCACCGCCGTCTCAACCGGTTACATTTGTACTCCGGACACACAAAGCAGCGTTGTCCCCCTCTCCGCTACTCTCACCTAAGCCTATTTTGTTCAACATGTTCCACTGGTCCCCGAATGGCAGCGCAAATGCTCCCTTACTGCCACGTATACTCTAACGACGAGCATCGCGCACTGTCTGGAGGCGCTGTTTTGGACTGGTACATGAAAGGCAGACACACATTGAACGGCCACCCGCGCAGCCACCGGCACAGCCGCTTCGCTGGCTTCACACTTGTTGAACTTCTCATCGTTATCGCCATGGGCTTTGTCATCATGGCCATTGCCGTACCGTATGGTCTGACGGCCTACCGCACCTATGAGCTGGACAGCGCCGCAATGCAGGTCGCTAGCTCTCTGAAGTTCACTCGAATGGAAGCGATTCGCCTGAACACACCCATCGATTTTCGTAGTCAGGTGCTTGCCAACGGAAATACACAAATCTGGACTGACTCTAACGGGCCTCCTTACAACGATGGAATTGTGCAAGCTTCCGAGAACCAGGCCCTGCTGACAGCAAGCGGCAACATTGTGGCCATCGGAGGCGTTCCCAACACCGCGGCTATTGCTGCCGCCATCGGAGGCCCAGCCCTCACAGGTGTTCCCGCAGCGGGCGGCTTAATCGCCTTTGACCAGCGCGGTGCTGTCGTAAATCCGGTGCTCGCGGTATACGCGATTTGTATCCAAAACACCAGCAGCCCCGCTGTCGGCTATCGCGCCATTATCGTGTTGCCTTCCGGCGCCATTCAAATGTGGGCAGCCGGTGCCGGTGGAAACTGGCATCAGACCAGCTAACCGCCAGTTCAGCAAAGGATGGAAATCTCAGCCATGCCACAAAAACTGCCACAAAACACGGCGCAAGAAATGACCAAACGCGGAAGCAAGCACCTCGGCTTCACCATCATGGAAGTGCTTGTCGCCACGGTAGTGCTGCTCATTGGAATCGTGGGCGTCGCCAAGCTCGTTCCTTTCGCCCTCGGCTTAAACACGGCGAATCGCATGGACTCTACTTCCCTGGTCATCGCCCAGCGTGAAATGAATGCTTTGGTCGACCAACCGCTCTCCGCAACCACATTTACCGACCCGCAAGGTCTAGCTTGCCCGGCGGCTGGCGTCTGCAATCTGGGCAATGCGGCCACACTTTTTTCCGGCAGCCCGGTGGTCATGATCGGCAACCGCCCGTACATCGATTACACCGCAGCGACCGTAGCCGGTTACAACTTCGTGTATTTCGACCCGGACAATCCTTCCGGCGGTTCCTATGATGTTCGCTGGGCCGTCATCACTTCCTCATCCGGAGGAGCTGTCTTCGCCAAACGCTTCATCGTCGGCGTGCGTAAGCAGGCTGGCGGCGGTCCTCTTCTGCCCGTAGCCCTGGACAGCATGGTGGAAAAATGACAACCGCACGCACTACGCACAATGAAAAAGGCTTCACTCTCATCGAAACTATGGTCGCGCTCGCCATGTTTCTGGTCATCTGCGGAGCCATCTTCAAACTCCTAAACAGCTCGCAGCAGCGCTTTCAGACAGATTCGCAAGTTCTGAACTCGTTTCAGGACGCCCGCCTCGGTCTCGATCAAATCGTCCGCGACGCCGACGATGCCGGCTACCCGCCCTTCAGCAATTTCTCAGCCCTCCCCGCCGGCTGCAACGCCAACCAACCGTGCGCGACTCTTGTGAACTCCCCCATCGCCTGGCACCCTGGCTACGTTACACTCACGCCATGCCAAATCGGCACTGCTGGCGGAGGCACCTGCACTAGCCCCAGTGATTTTGACGTTATCTTCGAGGAAAACGCCGACAACACCGTCGTGAAGTGGATTCGTTATCAGCTCGCCGGAACAACGCTCTTTCGCGGCGTGGCTACAAAGTCAAACGGTAACAGTGCCTGGGCTGCCTTAAACAATCCCAACGTCATGCTCCCCTACATCACCAACGTGATGAACAATGCTTCCCCTGCGCAGATCGCCAAGTTTCAGGCCACCTACCCATCCATGTTCCCTGGCGGCAATCCGCAGCCGATTTTTCAATACTATTGCCCGAATTCTGCGGTGGCGCCGCCCTTAATCCTTTGTCAGAACCCCGGCGCGAATAACGCTCCGTCCAATGTTGTCGATGTCGAAGTCACTTTGATTGTCCAAACGCCCCAAGTGGACGCACAGACCGGCGCACCGCGCCTGGTTGAACTCAATGGACGCGGCCATCGCATAAATCCAAATCAGTAGCTGCACAAGGAGCCCTCACATGACCCAACTTAACCTTCAGGCGCCCAGACGCCAGCCCCGAGTGACTCGGGGACAGCAAGCCGGCGTGGCACTGCTCATCGCCATTTTCACACTGCTTATCGTCAGCGCCGTCGCCGCCGCGCTAGTGATGTCCTCCGGCACGGAGAGCTCGCTTGCGGCCAACTATCGCTCCTCCACGAGCGTCTACTACGCTGGACTCGCCGGGCTCGAAGAAGCCCGCGGACGCTTGCTCCCATCCAATCCCAATTTCTTCAATAACAACCCCCTCACTCCCAATTTTGTCACCGTGGTCGGAAACACCCCAACTCTTGCGATCGGACAGGTACGCTACATCGTGAATCCCCTTCCGGGCGAGGTCGTAGCCCCGACTACTCTTGGCAATAAGTATTACGATACCGAATATACGCGTGAATGGAACACTCCTGCCCCACCAGCTATCGGTGCCGGAACTCCGGGTTCGCTGACCATCCCATCTGTTTCAACGGTCACGGTCGGTGGCACCTCAATTCAAGGCCCCATGTATAAGTGGGTGCGCATCACCGCAGCCACAGAACAATCCCTGAACATCGACGTCAATAATGACGGCGTGTTGAATGCGCTGACTCCGGTGTACTACGACCCGTCGCTGCCGAATGCGACCGGAAAATCTGGCACACTTACGCTGACGCCAACTTCCAACGCGTCGCAGGTTTTCCAAATCGCCGCCGACGCTGTTTTGCCGAACGGTACTCAGAAAATCATGGAGTACGTCGCAGCGCCGTTCAGCTTCAATTTGAATCTCCCGTCCGCGTTGACCATGCCGGGCCCGATTGGCAGCTTCAATCCGCCCAACTCAAATGGCTACTGCATGGACGGAAACGACACGGCCGGCGTCGCCAGCATCTCCGGCTGTTCGTATACCCCCGCGCCTGCTGTGGCAGGGTGCGGAGGAAATGGTTCAACCAATCCCGCTGTCGGCGTCTCGCCGGGTTACGACAACTCCGGAAGCCAAACCAACGTCAACTATGTCACGACCCAGATTCCGCGTCCGGGCAATTATCTCGGCCCCGGCGGAACTAGCACCACACCCAGCGTCGGCATGCCCACACTTCCGACCAGTCTAAGTTCGCCAGCAGCATTGAATCAGGAACTGTCGCTCATCCAGCAGAATGCCAACGTCTGCCTCGGATGCACAGGATCCGGAGGCGGAACCTACACCTTCTCAAACCTTGATACTGCCTCGGGCAGCCTGTGGGGAACCTCCGGTGCCAATTGCGGCACGAGTTGCGGGACGGTCCCTCAAGTCACCTACGTGAACGGCAACCTGGACATCAGTGGTAGTACCCAGGGTTCCGGTATTTTGGTGGTCACTGGAAATTTGACCTACGACGGTAATTCCAGCTGGAACGGGATCATTCTCGTCGTCGGCGACGGCCTCACCACCTATCTTCAAAACGGTGGCGGAAACGGCCAATTCAATGGCGGCATCTTCGTCGCCAATACTGCGGGCAACCCGCCGGGAACCTACGGGGCAGCGGATTTCACCATCAACGGCGGCGGTGGAAACGGACTTTATTACAACAGTTGCTGGATTGCGAATTCCCAGAAGCCGATCTCGCTGAAGATTCTGTCCTTCCGCGAAATCTCCAACTAATGGAGCCGGCGAGAGAGAACATGACCATGAAAATATTTTCGCGAATTTTGCTCCTGGCATCCTTCATCTTTGCGGGTGTCCTGCTGGCCCACGCACAGGAGCCGTCGCAATCCGCTGCTCCGCAAAAGCAGCAGGAAAAGCCTGCGCCGGCAAAAGCCGCGCCAGCAAAGCCAGCCGCTAAGGTCTGGACCGACGATGACCTGACCTCACTCCGTTCACCTGCCGATGATTACCAGATCGAACAGCAGCAGGAAAAACAAGCGCAACAGGCAGCCGCCCAGCAGGGAGCCTCGAAGCAGCCAGCAGCCGCCGTAGATCCATCTATGCCAAAAACGGTTCAACAGGCCGACAGCATGATCGCGGACAAGAGCCGCTACCTCACCTCGGAACAGGACTATTTACAGCGTCTGCAGCAGAAATTGAAGGATACTTCGGTAACTGGGATCGAAAAGGAACGGCTGGAATGGCGGCTCAAGTCTCACACTGTTACGACACAAACTCTTCAATCTCAGATAAAGCAGCTCGAGGCGGATAAAGCCGCGCTCACCAAAAAAACGGCGAGCGGCAATTCCAATTCCGCGCCGCCGCAATCTCAGTAGCGTCGCGCCACCGTGGGTCCACTTTCATCGCCCGCCGCTCTGTAGCTCACGTCCCGTTGCGATGATTTTCCGCAACTGACGTGAGGCTTTCCTGCGCAACACCTCGAAAACTGGAAACAGCGCACAAACCTCATGTCAGTCCCGATAAAAAACTATCGAGACTAGAAATGAGCTACAACTCACTCCTTAGAAAATAGCCTTGACTCTTTTCCTTTTAACGGCCGTTTCGCGACTATTTTCATACTTCGTTGTGATGCCGAAGACGGCATGCGTTATTCATAGCGCAGGGCAACCATTGGGTCGACGCGCATGGCGCGCCGCGCCGGCAAATAACACGCGGCGCCGGACACAATTGCCAGCAGCACAATCACCCCCGAAAACGTCAGTGGATCCCGCGCCGTCACGCCATACAGCAAACTGGCCACCCACCGCGTGGCGATAAGCGCGACAATAATTCCAATCGCGCCGCCAGTGATGGTGAGCCGCGCGCCTTCCCCGATGATTAGCCGCAAAATATCCGCGCGCTGTCCGCCCAGCGCCATGCGAATGCCGATTTCGCGCGTGCGCCGCGCCACCACGTACGCCAGCACGCCGTAAAGTCCCAGCGCGGCCATCAGCGCCGCGAGCAGCGCCAGCGAAACGGAAAGCGTGGCGACCAGTTTGTCGTTGAACATCGAATCGCTCACCTGCTCATCGAGGGTGCGCATGTTGTTGACAGGCAAATTCGCATCGAGCCGCTCGACTAACGAATGTAAACTCGCGGCCATCGCCGCTGGCTCGCGTTCCGTCCGCACGTAAAACGTCAACGCGCCCAAATGTGCATTCTGCGAATAGGGCATGTACATAAACGGCACAATATCGCTGCGCGCGTCGTCCCATTTGCTGTTGCGCACCACGCCGACAATTTCGATGTTTGGATGGGTGGTCGTTCCCGCACCGATGGCGATGCGCAGGCCGATGGGATTGCGTCCCGCGAAAAACCGCTGCGCCAGTTTTTCGTTGATGATGCACACTTTGGAACTCGTTGCGCCGTCCGCTTCCGTGAATTCCCTTCCGGCAATCAGCGGGATGCCCATGGTCGAAAAATAGTTCGGGCCAACATAATCGTTGTTCACGTTGGTGTCTTCGTCAGGCTTCATCACGTGGCCTTGCGGCGTGATATTGAAGCCTGCCGTGTCGCCCGCGAAAATCGGAATGGTGGAAATGCTGACCGAGCGCACTCCCGGCAACGCGGCAATTTCGCGTCGCGCGCTGTCGGCGAAGTGCAGCGTCTGCGCGGGCGTATCTCCATTCAAATCCGGCGCGACGGAAAATTGCAAAACGCGGCTGGTATTCACGCCAAGATTCGCGTGTTCCAGATTCGCTAGCGTGCGCGCGAAAAGTCCCGCGCCGGCGAGCAGCACCGCCGTAAGCGCCACTTGCGAAATAATCAGAACTTTCCGCAGCCGAATATTCGAGCGGCGCTCCGATACACTTGAGCCTTGGTCTTTGAGCGTGGAGTGCAAATCGACGCGCGTGGCGCGCAGCGCCGGCGCGAGCCCAAACAGTATGCTGGTAATCAGCGTCAGCGCGACCGCAAACCACAGCACGCGCAAATCGAGGTTGCTCGCGAGGCCGAGCATGCCCTGATCCGGCGGAATCGCGCCAACCATGGCGTTGAGGCACCATGACGCCAGCGCAATTCCCGCAGCGCCGCCGGCGATTCCAATGAGCAAACTTTCCGTAAGCAGTTGCCGCACTAGGCGCCCTCGCCCCGCGCCCATCGCCAGCCTTACCGCAATTTCGCGCTGCCGCGCTTCTCCGCGCGCTACGAGTAATCCGGCAAGATTCGCGCAGGCGATCAGCAGTACCAGCCCCACCATGCTCATCAGAACCAGCAGCGGCTCTTGCGCATCGCTCTGCAAAACGAGACGTCCGTGCGAGCCGCTCACCAACAGCAGTGGCTTCGACGTGTACCTCTTCAACAGATCCGGCGGAAACCCGCCGCGAATCTTGGCATCCTCTTTCAAAAGCGCTGAATAGATCGGCTGTAGCGATGCTTGCGCTCGCGCGAGAGAAATTCCCGGTTTCAGCCGGCCAACGACTGGCAGCCAAAAATCGCTGTGGTCCTCGAGCGCATGGCCCTCGGTGGGCATCATTTGCGACTTCATGGTGACCGGAATGAAAATGCCGGGCAGTTCGCCCAGCTCGATGCCGTCGAATCCCTTGCGCGCCACGCCGATAACTGGGAGCGGCACGCCATTCACGATGAGCGGCTTGTTCAATATGGACGGGTCCGCGCCGAACTGCCGCGTCCAATAGCCATAACTGAGCACCGCGACAGGATTGGCGCCGGACGCCGTCTCGTCGCTCGCGTCGAACACGCGTCCAAGCGCTGGCTGCACCCCGAGCGTTTGAAAATAATTTCCGCTGACCAGCGCACCGTGCGCGCTTTGCGTTGTACCGTGGCCGGAAACGTTGACGTCGATATCGCGATAGACCAGAAGCCCCGAAAAAACACTCGCATGCTCCCTGATCGCTTTGTACATCGGATAGGAAAACGACTGCGCGCAACCATCAATGTCAGACCAGCAGTGGCCATTCTGTGGCCCGGGCGAGCGCAGCACCACCAGCTGCTGTGGGTTGGACACGGGCAGCGTGCGCAGCAGCACCTGGTCAGTGAACGAGAATATAGCGGTGTTCGCGCCGATACCCAGCGCCAGCGTGAGAATGGCAATCACCGTGAACGCCGGCGCTTTTGCCAGCATCCTGAGCCCATAGCGAATGTCCTGCATCAACGTGTTCATTCGTTCCTCGCCTTATTGTTCCTCGTAGAGGCATTCGGGGCGCAGAGAGTTCTCCCCTGGTCTGCATACGCGCAATTCGTGTTCCGGCAGCGGCCTCGGCCTAACTGTTTGGAGCTGGGCAGGTTAGATGCGTTCCAGGGACCACTTGATTCGCTTTGCGCGGTCGATCGTGGGATTCGCCGTCCCACTACCGGACGCGTTCCGCAGATGTCCTGCGATCATGTTCTGGTTTCCGCGCGGAGGCTTGTTACCACGCCCTTTTTCAATAGTGCTGCGGGATTTATGCGCGGCCTACGGCCGGTAGTTGCCGCAGCGAAACGCGGTCCCACGGCCCGATCCACTCGCAAGGACGCCCTTTTGTGCGGAAAGAAATCAGATCCTGCGCCACTGACAGGCTCACGTAAATATTTATGCCCTTGAAGGTGTCCACTCCGGCTGGGCCCGAAGTGTGCCGGCACAGCGTGGCCGCGCGTGGCTCGAGAAATATGGGAACCTGCCGGCCGTCCACTTCCACGTGATCGTGCTGAACGCCCGCCCGATCGTAAACGAAATGCGTCCTGCGCCAATCCTGCACCATCTTGACGGTGATCTCGCCATAATGCTTTTCCATCAGCTGCATGAACGTCCAGAAGCGCATGCCGGAACTGTTTAATCCAAAATAAGTGGCGCGCTGTGTGCTGTTGCCGTGCTGGCTCATTGGATGCACCGGATCGTGGACATTCTCTTCGTTGTAACTGTCTTTTGCCTCGACATTGTTCGTGGAGGCGATGTAGCGCGCATTTTTCTCGCCCGCGTCTCCGGGCACGCGCACGGCGTAACGCGCTTGCCCCTGCTGGTCGGCGGGGATACTCTCGACCACGAAGGCATGATCGCTGTCTGAGATAACCCAATTCGCTCCGAACGTGCATTTGCCAATTACGATCTTCCGGCCAGACTTCGCGCGATATTCCGGCCGGCCCACAGTCAGCAACTCGACCGCATGCCACGCATCGTTGGCGAATGCCGCCGCATAAAAATCGCCCACTTGCCAGTCCAGTCCCGGCCGGCGATAGCCGGAGAAAGGCTGGGCCAATGTCGGCCCGAGAATGCCGATCCCCCCGCCCGCATAACCGCTGACTGTCACTCCCCGCTCGTTCTGCGCGTGCTCGCTGCCGATTTCGCCTGCCGAATCCGTGACCGTGAAGCGGTGCGCCCGCCGGTCGCTTGGCTGAGCGATGAAGGTGACCAGATATTCCTGCGGAAAAAAGTGCTGATCCTCGGAGCTGACGTGGATGGTTTTTCCGTCGCGTGTGGCTCCTGCAAGCATCACCGCGCCGCTGCAGCAGTGGACCTCCTCATCTCCGGACACCAATTCGGCAGTCTGCGACACGGGCGGCTTGCCCATCAATCCGAAATAACTGTTGATCATCAGGATTTTGTCGAAATGGCTGAGTTCGCGAGGAAAAGCGGAAGCGGCCAGCTCCGCCGCAGCGCCGTCAGCGATGCCGTGCATCATCTCGAGCGCTTCGGGCACCAGCGTTTCGTAATATGCTTCTTGCTGCCGCAAATAAGCGGCCATCACTTCCGGGCTGCCTTGAATCGGCAGCAATTCCCGATACCAGCCTTCGTAAACCATACGGATTAAATCGCCCGCGCGCTCGCCGTATTGTTTGCCCATTTGCGCCCAAGTGCCGCGCAGTTCGCCGATGTATCGCGGATGCGGCGCGTAAGCGGGGTATCCGGCCTCGAGATGATATTCGCCGAGCTTGCGGTTATGGCCGGTCCATTCGCGCGGGTGGCTTTCCTGTCGCGCAGGCGTCGGGCTGTGGAGAGCGGCAGGAGACGCGCTCCATGCCTTCAGTGCGTCGGCGGGAACGAGCGCTGTGGCTGCGACCGAAGCGGCAGCCTTCATCCATTCTCTTCGCGTGAGCCGCTTCTGCTTTTGCCGCCGGTCGGACTTCATTGCATTCCTCCCCGTGCTCTGATTTACTTCGGACGTTTACTCCCCGCTTGTCCGCTTCGATTTGTGCTCCGAAGCGCCAAGATACATCCGCCCCGCGCCGGACGCAAGAATGGGGCTAGGACAAGCTAGGGCTCGTTGCGGTAGTGGAAGCGATAGCTGGCGGGCGGCGCGCCGGAGACCGCGCGAGTGTCGTAGAGCAAAAGATATTCGAGGTGGCGAAAGTCCTCGGGATACAAAACTCCGCGCGGATAAGGATAGGCGCGAGCCGCATCAATGGGCAGCGGGTCAACGGTCGCGCCAAATTTTGCGTAAAAATCCATGTCCTTGTCGAAACCGTCGGCGTAGAAGAAATAATCGCGCACCCAGCCTGCCTGCAATTTCCGCAGAGACGCCGGATTAAAGTTCAAAGCGACTTCGTCCCCTGAGCCAAAAATTACATATTCTTCGTCGGCGCGTTTGAGCAGCGGAAGCACATCGCCGTAACGAGTATAGTTTCCGGCTTGCTGCGCGTATGGGCCTGTCGAACTGACCTCGTCATAGACATAGCTCAAGTCGGCGGGCATGCTGCCTTCCACGTATTTTGGATAGCCGCGAAATTCGAGTCGCGCGCCAGCGAGCGGAACCTCGGAGACGCGGTATGGCGTGCTTGCCGGTGAATTATCGATGCGAATGCGGTCCCAGTAAATCTTCAAGTTGGTGACGATGCGAATGCGGCGCGTGCCCGGCGGAAGTTTGCCGGTGAGATCGGCCGTCATCGTGCGTTCCAGGCCCGCAGGAAAGCCAATGTCGTTAACGACGCGACGCCAGTGGCCCGAGGAATCTTGCGCCTCGATGTAGGGCGAAATTGGCTTCAATCTTGCCTGCCAGGCGGCATAGAGAGAACTCGCGGAAAAATAATCCGTGAAACCATCGAGCAGCAGATGCAGCGGATTATGCGGATTCCACGCGCCCAAATCGAGCTCAATCCAGTGCAGCTTGGCGAATCCTTCATAGGGCAAGGGCGCGAAGCCCTTCACAAAGTGATGGTCGGCTTTCAGCAGCTCGGGCAGAATATTGCGCCCGCGATTGTCCCATGCGCCGAGAGGCGGCCGCGCGCCGCGAGCGGCAATCACTTGAAAGGAAGGAAACGGCGGATTCATCGAGAAATGCGCATTCGGGTAGACTTCAACATCCGCAGGGTGATCAATTGCGAGCAGGCGAACTTTGTTCAGGTAGTCCAGTTCCTCCATCGGCTCGAGAAGGCGAAAACTCAAAAGGCCGTTCTTGCGTGGGGCAACAGAGGCGCTCACTTTGAGATATTCGTCGGGGTCAGAGACGTTGCGCGCGCCGGGCCCGACCCAGTGGCCCAGAATGCCGGCGCCAAGCATGTCGGAGATGAATTGAAAAGTGTGGCCATTCCAGGCAAATAGAAGCGGGCAAGAGCTGCCTTTGCGATCGAGCTCGGCGATGGCATGCGTGGAATTCGCCGCCAGATTGATTTCGTCCTGCAGCACGCCGGTGGGCCACAACATGCGAACGATATCCGCCTGAGTTGCGCCGTCAAGACCGACGGTGAGTGTCGTGTCGCTTTGTCCGAGATAACCGGAAGCGGCGGGAATTTCGAATTTTTGCTTCAGAGCGCCGGCAAACACTGTGACTTTCGTTCCGATGGCGCTTTTATTGTCGGCGAGGCCTCGCAGCGCGACCCGCACCCAATGATTGCGATTGCCTCCGACGTTGCGCAGCAGGACGGGAGGGCCGCCATTTTGCGTGATGAGCAGGCTTGCAGCGCCGTCTCCGAAGAAATCGGCAGCAACGATTGAGCGCGGCTGGACGAGATGAATTTTGTCCAGACCGGCGTCTTTCGAGACGTCGCGAAAACCGGCAGGGCCTTCGTTACGCAACAGAGCTATGTGGCCGCCGCCGGATGAATCTTCGCCAACAGCAGCGAGATCCAGCCAGCCGTCATCGTCGTAATCGAGAGAAGTAAGGCCCCAGGCACGCGTCCAATTCAGTTTTGGCAAATTGACCGGAGCAAAATTCCTGCCATCGATGTTGCGCCACAAAGAGAGAGCCGGGGCGGCCGCGTGTGTGAAAGCGAGGTCCATCCAGCCATCTTTGTTGAAATCGAGAGCTAAAACGCCGACGGCGGGAGAAATTGCGGTTTTCCACGGCTGCACGGCTCGGAACAATCCTTCTCGAGGATTGAAATAAATAGCAGGTGGGCCCTTCATCGGAGAGACCACAAGGTCGACGGCGCGGTCATTATTGATGTCGCTGAGCGTGGCGCCCCAACTCGAACTGCCGGTCAGGCCCGTTTGCGAAGTGACTTCAGTGAAAGTTCCATTGCCGTTGTTGCGCCACATTTCGTTGCCGCCGTTGTCGCGCGTGACAAAAAGATCCAGGTCGCCATCGTGATCATAGTCGACGAACGTGAGGCCCATCGGACGACCGGTGACCTGAATGCCGGCGGATTTGGTGACGTCGCGAAATTTTCCATTGCCTTCATTGTGAAACAACGCAACGCCGCCAAGATAGCTGACGGCGAGGTCAGGGCGGCCATCATTGTCATAATCGCCCACAGTGCAGCCACTGCCGACGGCGGGAAACGAGATGCCAGACTCTCGGGTGACATCTTCAAAGCGGCCGCTGCCCAGATTGCGATAGAGGCCGGGATGGCCGCTGCCATCGGCATCGACCAGAAAAGTCCCGGGACGATTGTCGCCGTCGAAATCGAAGACGCACGCGCCGGAGCCGAAGTATGTGGCCTGCGAATCTTGATGGAGAGATGCATCGAGCGGAGCGGCGCGCGTGGGCAGGCCGGACTCGGCAGTCACGTCCACAAAATGGACCGGAGTCATGGGCGGAACAGCTTCGACGCCCGGAGGAACTTGCTCGGCGAGCGAATACTTTCCCTGATCGCCGTAAATCATGCTCATCGGAGTGGCGATTTTCTTTTCCGTTTCATCTTCAAAACGCACCAGATATTCGCGGGCGCGAGCAGTATCGCCCGACCGCTGATACGCCTGCGCGATGGCGAACGCGGCAGAGGCGTGAAGCGGATTCAGTTCCAGCGCAGCTTGAAAAGCGGCAATGGCCTTTGTGTACTGGCGGAGCGCCATGTAATCCTGGCCGAGAAAATAATGCGCATCGGCATCATTCGGGTCGAGAGCAATCACACGCTCGAAATCGCGCGCGGAAGGCTCCGGATGGCCGAGAGATTTCTGCAGGAGCCCCAGGTTGTACCAGACGCGTGGATTTTTCGGCTGGCGCGCCGCCGCTTCGTTTAGAATCGACTGCGCTTCCGGGAAATTGCCCAGGCTCAGAAGGGCGATGGCTTGATTCAAACGCGCGGCGTAGAGATGGGGATCGAGCGCATAGGCCTTCTCGAATTCCGCCAGCGCAGATTTTTGTTGCTGGCGATTCATGTAGGCAACGCCAAGGTTGTTATCTCTCGCGGCATCGACATTCACTGATTTTGGAGTGGATTGCGAAGTAGATTGCGCGGAAACGCGCATTCGAGCCGCAAGGAAAGTTAAGAGCGCCATGAACCCAATGAGCGCGACGGTCAGCCACAAAAGCCTGCGGACCTCCGGCAACTCAGCCTTTTTGGTAGGGTCTGGCTGCAATGATGCCAACGCCTTCCTTTACCGTGATCGTTTGGCCTGCTGAGACTTTTTTGAGGCGGTCAACTTGTCCGCTGGGCCAATGGATTTCCACCTGCTGCGCGGTGGTATTCTGGCCAAGCCCGAAAGTGAGCACAAGCTCGCTGGCGGACAAGTAACTCGAACCGCTGGCGAGCATTTTGTCCTGCGTCATGCCGCCGGAAGTTACCCGCACTTCGCTGTCGATGCCATCGCGATTGGATTTCGTGCCCACTAGCTTGATGCGCAAACTATGATTTGCGCCGCCCTCGTTGCGAAAAAGAACCGCGGGGCCCGAGTTCGTCGAAATCAGAATATCCAGCTTGCCGTCGTTGTAAACATCGGCGTAAGCAGCGCCACGCGCCACGCGCGGAACGTTGAACGAGGCTCCCATCTTGGAAGTCACATTGGCGAATTTTCCGCCGCTTAAATTGCGGAAGAGCAGGGGCGGCTCCGCATAGTGAACTTCGCGTTGAACCACCTGGATATCGCGCTGAATATGGCCATTCGCGACGAAAATGTCGGGCCAGCCATCGTTGTCGTAATCGAAGAAAAAGCAGCCGAAACCAAGCGTCAGCAGACTCGAGTGGCCGATCTCAGAGTGAGGCGCTTCATCCACGAAAAGCCCATTTCCTTCGTTGTGATATAGCCCGAGCATCTGATTCGAAAAATTGGAGACGAGGATACTGGAATGGCCCGAATGGTCATAATCGGCTGCCGCGGTACCCATGCCCGCGCGCGCGATACCGTCTTCACTGAAGCCAACGCCCGACATTACTCCCTTCTCGGTGAACGTTCCGTTGTGATTGTTGATGTACAGTTTGTTCGGCTCCGTGTCATTGCTTACGAAAATGTCCGGCCAGCCGTCATTGTTTGCGTCGAAAACAGTGATTCCCAAACTCTTCGACGTCGGATCGTAGAGGCCGGCTTTTTTGGTGACATCGGTAAAAGTCCCATCGCCATTATTGTGCCAGAGGCGCAGCGACGCGCCATGATAAGCCTGTGGCGTGCAATAGGATTTGGTGCGGCCGTCAAGAGTGCAGTAGATGTCGGTTTTGGGCGTCCACTGTACGTAGTTTGCAACCAGCAAGTCCAGGCGTCCGTCGCGGTCGTAATCCAGCCAGGCCGCACTCGTGCTGAATTCATCGTGGCCCCAGAGTCCCGCTTGCTTGGTGACGTCGGTAAACGTTCCGTTGCAATTGTTGCGGAAAAGGTGGCTTTGGCCGAGGGCGGTGACGAAAATGTCGTCGCAGCCATCGTTGTTGTAGTCGCCGACCGCCACGCCCATGCCGTGCATTTCCACATCCAGGCCAGCCTGGCGCGTCACATGCGTGAATGTGCCGTTGTGATTGTTGCGGTAAAGCGCCATGTACGTGTGGCGATTGCCATGACCCGGCCAATCTGTGCCATTAATGAGCAGAATGTCCGGCCAGCCGTCATTGTTGTAATCAATAAACGCGACGCCCGAGCCGATGGCCTCCGGCAGCCACATCTTTCCAAACGCGCCATTGTTGTGAATGAAATGAATGCCAGCGGCACGAGTCACATCGTCGAACCGAATCGCTGATGCTGCGGGCTTCTCCGCGGCCAGGCCCGCAAATGAAGAAATGATAACCAGCAGAGCTGCCACCAGCCAGAAGTTGCGACGGAGTGCGCTCATCAACGAGAGGCCTTTGGCTTGCTCGGTGTGGCGTAGGCCGAGGTAGCTGGCTTGAGCGGCCCTGAATCGATTTCATGAATCGGCTGGCTCTCATTGTTGTCGTTCGGATGGTCGCGGAGATAAGGTCCAGTCAGAGAGCCTTCCGCCTCATTCGCCTTGAAACGCAAATAGCGCACTTCATACTCTCGAGAACGACTGGTCTGCCCGAGCCCGTTGTAGCAAAGCATGAGGTTGTAGTTGGCCTCGACGTCCTCCGGATCAATCGCGACCACCTTCTGAAATTCGCGAACCGCCCGGTGATAGTGCCGCTCAAGGAAAAGCGTTCGGCCCAGATCGTTGCGCGCGACGCGATCGTACGGATATTGCCGAAGCGTAATTTGCAGTTGCGCAATTGCCGCATCATATTTTCCTTCATCGCGCAACAGGCTCGCATAAAAATAATGTGCGCTGGCCAGATTTGGCGCCACTTTTAGCGCCTGTTTGAGCGCCTTTGCCGCTCCGGACAAATTTCCTTCTTGCAGGCGCACACGCGCCATATTGACCCAGCCATCGCCGCGATTTGGCGCGGCTTGCGCCACTTTCTCGAAGGCTGATTCGGCGCCTTGCAAATCGCCCTGCAGTAGCAGCCCGATGCCGTAATCATTCCAGCGCTGCCAATCCGCCGCTTTGACTTCGACGTGCGGCTTGGGCAAAGGAGCGCTCGCTGGCAACACGTTCAGTACCGCTTTATCTTCCGCCATCACCACGATGGGCAAGTTGGGAATGCCGGATCGCTTGCCGGAATCGCCTTTCGTGCTGCCCGTGAAACTCCATTTCGTGTCGTCGTAATCGGGAGAGACGGCAGGACCGTGCTGTTGCGGATCGTGAATTCCCGCAAAAGAGAAATGCGTGAACCACCATGTAAACTTGCGATAGTTCAGCTTGGCGGTCAATGTGATGCGGTTGCCGGCGTCCTTCGGAATGTACAACCGATAGTGAACTGTGTCGGCTGCTCCCGGAGGAATCAGCCGCACGTAAATGACCGCGCGCTCGGCCCAGGCATTGCGCTTGTTGATAGGATTGCCGTGGGCGTCAATCAGCAACGCGCGGTAGAATTGCGCGCCGGGATCGACTAGCCCGTCGCCATCGCCGTTCGGGCCTGTCTCGCCGCTCCAAAAAATTGTGCGCCCGTTTTCGTCTTTGGCTTGCAGTTCGAGCCAGAGATCGAACGCATCAACCGTGCCGCCGGGAAAGAAATGGCCAACGCCGCGCGTGCGAACCACTACATCGACGCGTTCGGTGTCTCCTCGGCGAACCTCGATCGGAAAACGGCCAAATGGCGCGCTGAGCCGCGACGCGGGCGTGGCAAATTGTTCTTGTCCCGCGGGCGCGTGGAACTCTGCTTCCTCGCCCACACCGAAAGTCGTTTGCGCCTGCGGAAAACCGCCGGGAGCCCTCACAACCGGAGCAGTCGGTTTACCGGCAAGTAGCGGTTCAGGCGAAATTCCAAAAATGTCTACGCTGACCTGATTGGCCTTCAAAAAATTCTCGACGGTTTCAAGCTGCTTCGCGTCTTCATTTTCGTATGGCAATGCCGTGTTGGCTGCGGGAAAGCGGTGCGAATGGATGAACCCTGCGTAATTTCCAAAATCATTCGAACGTACCGCACGCATATGGCAGTCTGTGCACGTTTCCGGATGCGGCGGGTAGTAAAAAGAGCGCGCACCGAAGCCGGAAACACCGCTGGCTTGCCAGTTGTCGTATTCGTTGAAGCCGCGCGTCCATCGATAATGATTCACCGGAAAATCGAGGTGCACTTTGTGGCATGCCGAGCAGAATTGCGCTGTCTGATTTTTCACAAACGGCTTCATGAACACGCGGCGATGCGGCTCGGGATTCAATTTCAGCAGAAAATCAACTAAGTGATGCACCACAGGATTTTTGCTGGTCGCCAGGTCATTCAACGGAGGATATTCCAGGACATAATTGTTCTGGCCCATCGTGGACTGAACGGCGACGATGGAGTGGCACATCACGCATCCCAGGCCCGCCTGCCCCTCGGGAGTATTTTCGATTTGCCGCACGGGCTGGTCGAACATTCCGGTCAAAAGCAGCGCCGGATCGTGGCAACCTGCGCACCACTTCGATGGGCGGATCCCCACCGTGTCCTGCATGTACTCAATGCTCTTGCGGTACCACTGATTGTTAAACGATGAAAAATGGTGCGCGGAGCTGTCCCACTCGCGGTAAATATCTGCGTGACACTGCTTGCAAGTCTCGGACTCTAGGAAAAAGTTTTTAGGGATTTTTCCATGGTTGGCCACTTCAACCGATCCCGGGAAAAATGGGCCGTTTGCGCCGCCGCCTTCGTCATTCATCGTGGCCGGCGCAATTTTCGGATTTTCAATCTTGAATGACGACTGCCACGGAACATTGCGCGCCCACCACGCACCGTAAGAAATAGCAGCAAATAACACGATGACCACCAGCCAGCTGGCCGCAGCGGGAATCGCGGCGCCGAAGAGACGCTTGCGCTCCGCCCACGAGCCAACAAGCAAAATGACCCCCAGAACGCTCGAGAAAATATGCACGTAGAGCAGCGGAAAATCATTCCGCAGCGTGCCGGTGAAAATCAGCGCAACGCCAATGCAGCCGCCCAAGGCCAGCAGGCTCCATGCCGCGCGATCCACAACGCGCGAGTCGCGCCAGATTTTGCCGAATAGGAAAAAGAGCAGCAGGAGAAATGCAATTCCGCCAATGAGGTGCAGAAACACGAAGGCGTAGTAATGAATCGTCGGAGTCGGCCATGCATATTCGTATATGGCGGTGAAAAGAAGTACGGCAAGCAGGCCCGGGAAGACTTTTCTCATCTTGTTCTTCGGCACGATCCGAACATCAACGCCCCTTCAAAAGATAGTCACAAAAAAGATGAAGCGATTGAATGCGCATCAGCCTATCGAAGGGAAATCACGCTTGCAAGTGGATTCTGCACATAGAATAACGAAAACTCGATGCGCTCGTTTCTTGCGTTGCTATTCACAGCGAAAAAGTCCGTCGCTTTGGCGGCAGGCTGCGCGCCAAAATAAAAGTGATAGACTGTGCTGCTCGTAATTTCCATACGGGAGCTGTCATGCAACAACACGCTGTGCAGCGTTCAAAAAGTTTGACCTCTCTTTCTGCCGCGGAAATGGCCGCAGCAATCCGAAGCCGCGAAATCACACCCACGAGTTTGGTTGAAGCCCATCTCGAACGCATCGCGCGGCTGAATCCGCAGCTCAACGCATTCGTGCACATGGACTTCGACGCAGCGCGTCGCCAGGCAAAATCCGCCGAAGCGGCTCTCGAATCCGACGAAAAATTAGGCCCCTTGCATGGCGTGCCGCTTACCATCAAGAGTTCCATTGACGTGACTGGCTGGCCCTGCACCTGCGGTTCGCGCCTGCGCGCAAATTATGTGGCGCAAAATGACGCACCTCTGGTTTCTCGCCTGCGCCGCGCGGGAGCGATTCTGCTTGGAAACACCAACACGCCGGAATTTCTGATGGCCTATGAAACCGACAATCGCCTCGCTGGCCGCGCCAATAATCCCTGGGACTTGCATCGCACGCCGGGCGGCTCCAGCGGAGGCGAAGCCGCCGCGATTGCCGCGCAATGCTCCGCGGGCGGCGTAGGCAGCGACGGCGGTGGCTCGATCCGCGTGCCGGCGCATTACAGCGGCATCTGCGGTCTGAAGCCAACTCCCGGCCGCATCCCGGCGACCGGACATTTTCCAGAATCCGCAGGACCGTTCGCATCGCTGGGTGTTGTGGGGCCAATGGCGCGCACAGTTGGCGACGTGAAACTGCTCTTCGAAATTATGGCCGGCCCGGACGATGGAGACGCGATGTCCGCGCCAGTGCCGCTGCGCGCTCCACTGGAGAACGAGGTTCGTCAACTGCGCGTCGGAGTTTTTGAAGACGATGGCCGAATCCCAGTGACAAAAGAAACGCGCGCCGCAGTTCAGGCCGCAGCGGCTGCTCTGCGCGCCGGCGGCCACGTTGTCGAGCAGTTTCTTCCTGGCGAATTCGAATCCGTCCGCCAGATTTGGTGGAATCTTTTCGCGCGCGCGGGCCAGCTCGCCTTCCGGCCACTCTACGAGGGCAGAGAAACGGAGCTGAGCCCCATCTTGCGAGAATTTATTGCTATTGTGGACGCCGAGCCGCGATTGACAATCGACGAATTCCTGAAAACTCTGCTCGACCGCGACGCCATTCGCGCCCGTTTCCTTCGCCAGATGGAGCGCTACCCAATTCTCCTTTGCCCGGTTTGCGCCGTACCGGCTTTCGTTCACGGCGAGAGAAAATGGCAGATCGAGGGCCGCACGGTTGAATATCTCGACGCGATGAGCTACTGCCAGTGGTTTAATGCCCTCGGCAATCCAGCGGTTGTTGTGCCGGTAGGGCGCTCGCCTGAAGGCCTTCCCATCGGAGTGCAGATTGTCGGCCGGCCTTTCGAGGAGGAAACCGTGCTGGCAATCGCGCAAGAGATCGAATCACGTTGCGGCGATCTCCGGGAACCGCCGCTGGCGTAAAGAGGCCCATGAAGAAAGAAAACGCTATGGCACGCGCGACACGTTAGTGGCCGCGTTAGACTGCGCCTCTCGTCCCACTCCCAGCGCATCCGCAACTCTGTTTATGTAATTGAACCACGACGCGATCAGCGTAATCTGCAGGATTGCTGTGTCATCGAATCCAACTGCTTTCAACCGCGCGTGATCATCTTGACTAATCGCTGTCGCATCTTTTGTCAGGCGCACAACGTAGTCAAGCATCACGCGCTCCTGTTCGGGCAGGTTGGCGGTTCTATAATCGCGCCGCACCGCCTGCACCAAGTCCGGATCCAGCGTCACTCTGCGCAGAAACTCTGCGTGAGATTCGATTCAATACCAGCAGCGGTTGGTCACCGACACCACAGTAGCGATCATCTCGTGCTGCCGCCGGGAGAGCGGCAAATCGGGTGACATCAGCGCGCCGAACGTTGAAAAGGCGTGAAAAAGCGCGTCTGGAATCAGTGTGTGCGACGCGACGATTGCGGACGGCCCGTCCTTCGTCGGAAAAACAGGCGTGGCGTATTCCGCCGGATACATTTTTCTTTGCTCCTGCATCGCGCGGCGCTGCGACTCGGTCGCCTCCGATGGCGGAGTGGTTCGGATCCAAGTCATGGTGATTTTTCTCCTCATTGTCGATTTTGGGCTCGCCCGAGCCCCCGCATAACTCTACAACGGAAATGGCAAGCTTATTGGCTGAGAGAGGAGTGAGGCCCTTTTCTCAAGGAATTTCGATGATTCGTGACCCAGCGTCCGTATTTGACGCCCGATTTGATTCTTTTGCGTCTGGCAGGCGAGTTCTGTCAGAGTTGAGTCCAGCAGATAAGCTTTTTCCCTGCCCTGACGTTGGCATGTCCGGGTACGGCCCTTAAAGTTCAAGCGGTGGCCGAAAAACTCTTGGCTAGAAATCAAAGATAGACTTTGATTCCGCGAAATTCGTTCGCGCCACGGAAAGGAAATCACCTCTCACGCGCTCTCGCCGAATTTTACGCCTGCCTACGCCGCTGCCATGTTCTCGAGACCGGCCCGATTGGCGATAAACAAAGTCGAGCCTTTGAGCACCACCAACTGCCGGTTTTTGAATTCCGTCAGCGTGCGTGTCACCGTTTCGCGCGTGCTGCCAATGCACTCGGCGATTTCCTCGTGAGTCAACGGCATTTTAATCCGCGTGCCCGGCTTCTTTTCCTCGCCTCCAGCCCATTCCAGCAGCAGCCTCGCAAGTCTTTCCCCTGCCGACGAGGAAAGTCCAACGGTTCGCAATTGTTCGCAAGCACCGTGATAGTTTGCGCTCAACTGCTTCATCACCGCCAGCGAAGCTTCGGGATGCTGCGCCAAAAACCGCAGGAAATCGTCGCGACGGACAAATGCGACCTGGCACGGACGCAGGGTCACCGCCGTCACCTCGTATGGTTTCGCGGAAAGAACCGACATCAAACCCAGAATTTCGCCTGCCTTGGCAATCCGGGTAATAAGCGTCTTCCCCTCGCTCGAGCTGATTGTAAGCTTCACTTCGCCCTGGCAGATCACAAATACCCCGCGAGAATCCTGCCTCTCCATAAACAGCACCGCGCCTTCCGGATACGCTGACGCAGATTTGAGGGAATCGAAATCCTTCACCGCCTTGGGCGTGAATTGGCAAAAGAAGCCGAGATTCCTGACCTTGCACGACTGGCAGCTTTCGCTCATTTCAAAACCGTATGGTCCTTGCATGTGCGCTCCCTCCCGAACTGCCCGTTTCGCTAAGCAGTTGGTTTTTCCCTTACCAGCGTTATTCTTAGCGCAATATCAGAGCCAAACTAGGCTTCCGGATGGAAACCGCCATGTGCTTTCCACACAATGTGTTGCGGGGATCACACGGAAGGGTGCGCCAAATCACTGTTCAGAGTGACGAAGGTCACTGACGATATATCGTCATTATGACGGAATATAGTCTTCGCGCTTGATATCCAGCTTTTTCAATTTGGAATTCAGCGTGGTTCGTTTCAACCCCAGCCGCGCAGCCGCTCCTTTTGAGCCGGCAATCACTCCTTTAGTCTCACGCAGCACATGCAGAATATGCTCCCGTTCGTTGGTTTCCAATGTCCTGTCCTCAACGGCTGGCGCTTCCTGAGAAAGAGTCTCCAGTTCCGCCAATGGCGCTCGCAGCGATGGCCCTTTCGACAGAATCACCGCGCGTTCGATGAAGTTTTCCAGTTCCCGGATGTTTCCCGGCCAGTCCCATTTCTCGAGCGCCTTCATTACTTCGGGCGGAATGGACGTGATTTGCTTATGCATTCGGCGGGCATGCTTGGCCACGAAATACTGAACCAGCAGCGGTATATCGTCGCGGCGCTCGCGCAACGCCGGAATCGTGATTGGAAAAACTCTCAGCCGGTAATAAAGATCGCTGCGAAACTGCCGATCCGCAACCATCTGCTCAAGATTGCGATTCGTCGCCGCCACCAGCCGCGCGTCTGCGGGAATGGTGCGCGTTCCGCCCACTCTCTCAAATTCCTTGTCCTGCAACGCGCGCAGAATCTTTGGCTGAAGCTCCAGCGGAAGATCCCCAATTTCATCCAGAAATAGCGTGCCCTGGTGCGCCAGTTCCAGCCGCCCAATTTTCTGGGATATCGCGCTCGTAAACGCTCCCTTCTCATGCCCAAACAATTCGCTTTCGAGCAAGCCGCTGGGGATTGCCGCGCAATTCAGTTTCACAATTGTTTGTCCGCGCCGCGAGCTGAGCTGGTGAATGGCTTGCGCCACCAGGTCCTTCCCCGTGCCCGTTTCTCCCAGGATCAGCACGGTCACGTCCGTGGCCGCGACCGACTCCACCTGCTTGAGCACTCTCTTTAGGGCGACGCTTTCCCCAATAATGTCCTCGAAATTGTGCTCCAGATTGAGCTCTTCCTTCAGATATTGTTTCTCGCGCTCTTTTCTTTCCAGCGCCTCCTTGGCGCGCACCTTTTCCGAAAGGTCGCGAATCACGCTTAACACCAGCGTTCCGCCTTTCATTTCCACCGGGCTGAGCATGATGTCCACCGGGAACTCTGTGCCATCTTTCCTCCTGCCGTAGAGCTCCAGACCAGCGCCCATCGGCCGCGTCCGCAAATTCTTAGTGTAGCTGGTGCGGAGCTGGGCGTGCGTCTGCTGGTATCTGCCGGGTACCAGCATGTCGATCGTCTGTCCGGCGAGTTCACCTCGGTTGTAGCCAAAGGACTTCTCAACCTGCTCGTTCACTTCGCTGATTTTTCCTTCTTTGTCCGTCACAACGATTGCGTCTGGAGACGACTCGAACAAAGTGCGGAAGCGATTCTCGCTCTCTCGCAGCGCTTCGTCGGCGCGCTCCCGCTCCGTCACGTCGCGCGTCACCTTCGCAAATCCCAGCAGTTCGCCGTCTTTGCCGCGAATCGCGGTAATCACCACATTGGCCCAGAAACGCGAGCCGTCCTTGCGCACGCGCCAGCCTTGCTCTTCAGAGCGGCCCACTGTGGCCGCCGTTTTCAGTTCTTCCGCAGGTTTTCCGAGTTCCACGTCTTCCGGAGCGAAAAAGCGCGAGAAATGCTGCCCTATAATTTCGTCGGCGGAGTAGCCCTTGATGCGCTTCGCTCCGTTATTCCAGGTGACCACGCGCCCTTCCGGGTCCAACAAGAAGATGGCATAGTCCTTTGCGGCATCCACCAGCGCGCGAAAGCGCTCTTCCCACAATGTTGAATTCTGCTCCGGCTTTTCCGCTTCAGCGGCTGGCTTCAGCACGTTTGTCCCCAAATGGCTTGTCAGAAAACGGGAATTTACTGCACGCCATCATAACCATGCCCTAACCGCACGGCAAGTCGCGCAGTCGTGGTGTGAAAGGAAATCTCTGAAGAATGACCTGGTAGTGAACTTCTGGACGCGGCCGGTTCGTGTCGGCCTCCGCCTCACTCACTTCTGTCTGGTTTTTTGCCGGAGCGACTCAGCGTCATTCAAATTCAATATCACTCCTTCTTCTTCCACTGGAATTTCCAGCACGTCCCTCGCGTGCGCACGCACCACCGCACGCGCTCCAATCTCTTCCGGTGCAGTCAACAACTCCTGATACAGCGCCGAAGGAAAAATCACCGGATGCCCGCGCCTTCCCTGATACGTCGGAATCACAATTTTGTTTTTGTCGCGCTCGAATGCCTCCATCACTCGCGCCACCAGCTCCGCCGAAATCAGCGGATGATCCACCAGGCATACCAGCATCCCGTCGGCCGAACCGGGCCGCAAGCTTCGAATTGCCGCTTGCAGAGACGAAAGCTGTCCGCGCTGCCACTCTTCATTGAAAATGAGTTCGTCCGCATCCAATTTGGCCGCCGCGCGAATTTCGTTGGCATGCGCCCCCACGACCACACGTAAAATTCCCGCGCGCGGATGCCGCGTCACTTCGATTAAATGGCCCAAGAATGTTTTTGACGCTGTTTCAGCCGCTGTAGCGGCGTCCTTCAGGTGCGGTGTTTGCGCTCTGGCCGGCTCCGCGGAGCCCGCCCGCTCGGGAAATGTCTCAGCCTTCGCAGGGGCAGGGCTTGCCCTGCCCGCGGCCTGCATCGCAGGCCGTTTTCCTTGCGCCGTTGTGAACGAAATTACTTCAGGGAATGGAATCAACGCCTTGGGACGCCCCATCCGTCGCGATTCGCCCGCAGCGAGAATCACGACGGCCAGCCTGGCGCTCATTCGTGCTTCAGCGCCGGCACTTCGTCCAGACGCACCGATTTGTGCGCCGCGCCCGCCGTTGCATTCCTGCGCACGGCAATCAGCTCCGCGGTCACGCTCACAGCAATCTCTTCCGGAGTCAGCGCGCCAATCTCGAGGCCCACCGGCGCATGCACGCGCGCAAATTTCTCCATGGCGATGCCTTTTTTCTCCAGCGCCTTGTACACCGCAATGACTTTGCGTTTGCTGCCAATCATTCCGATGTAACGCGCTTCGGTGCTCACCGCCCATTCCAGCACGCGCATGTCGTCCTTGTGCCCGCGCGTCACAATCACCAGATACGCCGAGGCATTGGGCTTCATCTTCGCAAACGCGTCTTCATAACTCGTGCAAATCTCCTCCGCCATCGGGAACCGCTCCGCATTCGCAAAACTCTCGCGATCGTCAATCACCCCAATCGAAAATCCCGCCAAGTGCGCCACGCGCGCCAGCGCCGTCGACACGTGCCCGCCGCCAAAAAGATACAATTTCGGCTGTGGTAAAATCGGCTCCACAAAAATCTCCAGCGTACCTCCGCAAATCAGCCCGGCATCATACGCCGCTTCGTTATTCAAGCTGAACGTCATCTTCCGCGGCATTTCTTCGCGAATCACTTCCTTCGCCGCGGCCCACACCTCGGCCTCCACGCAGCCGCCGCCCACCGTCCCCGCAATCGAGCCGTCGTCACGCACCAGCATCCGCGAACTCTCATAGCTCGGAATCGACCCGTTCGTATGCACAATCGTAGCCAGCGCCCCGCGCTGCCCCGCCTGCCTCATCCGCACAATTTCTTCGAACAGATCCATAGGTCACTCCCTCGACTGGCCGTGGAAACTGATTTTGTAAGGGCACACCTTCAGGCGTGCCGCCAACTGCGAAGCATACCGGCGGCTTTAGCCGCTGAGGTTCGCCGTTTTCGCGCCGCCATTTCAGGTTACGGCCCGCGCCCGCCGCTGTCAATCGCCCGCGCCGTGAAGTAAACTTCCGACGATTCGCTGCGAATCGCGGATGAGCCATTGCGGCGATTCGCTTCATGAGCACGAAATGCCTGTCAAACTGAAACTCGGAGAAAATCACCGCCGCGTGGTCTCAGTGCTGCTGCGCGGCCTGGAGCGCGCCTGCGACGAAATTGACGCCGCGCTCCACGATTCCGACAGCCCCTTTCGCCGCGTGAACGACGACCTCACAGCGGCGCAGCGCCAAACGCTCCAGAAAATGACGGAAAAGGTCCGCGCCGAATTGCGCCGCATTTCCTCCGAGGTCGAACTGGACGTTTCCGTTCATTCGCGCCGCCGTAGAATTCGCGCGCTGCTCTCCACCAGCATCGTCAACCTGGAAGAATCCACTCCCGATAAGCTTCGCGGCTACGGCGAAATGGACGACGCGGCCAAGATCCGCCTGCAGACCGAATTCGAACGCCTCCTCGATTTGCTCAACGCCATAGAATCTGCGTTGGATCAAGTCTGACGCCAATCGCAGCGCTCTCTTCCCATTCCATGCGCCGTTATCTACGAGAATCTGCACGAGGCGTTCGAATTGATTTGCGGTAAACTCCTGCTTCTGTCTTTCACGGAGACTCCCGCATGAAAGCAGTAATCTTTACCCATCACGGCGGCCCTGAAGTCCTGCAATACATCGACGTGCCTGACCCCAAGCCGCGCGCCGATGAAGTCCTCGTCCGCGCGCGCGCCTGCGCGTTGAATCATCTTGACCTGTGGATTCGCAATGGCATCCCCGGCATAAAAATTCCCATGCCGCACATCAACGGCAGTGACATCGCCGGCGAAATCGCCGCCATCGGCGAACTCGTCACCCATCTCCGCGCCGGCGACAAAGTTGTCCTCGCTCCCGGCATTTCCTGCGGACACTGTCACGCCTGCCTCGCCGGCAACGACAATCTCTGCCGCGAATACAGCCTCTTCGGCTATCTTCGCGACGGAGGCTACGCCGAATACGTCTGCGCCCCTGCGCGCAACGCCCTCCCGCTTCCCGGCGATCTTTCCTTCGAAGAAGCCGCCGCTGTCCCGCTCGTTTTTCTCACCGCATGGCACATGCTCGTTGTGCGCGCCAAACTTCAGCCCGCTGAAGAAGTCCTAATCCTCGGCGGAGGCAGCGGCGTCGGCAGCGCCGCCATTCAAATCGCCAAAGTTTTCAGCGCCCGCGTCATCGCCACCGTCGGCAGCGAAGAAAAAATCGCTAAAACCAAATCCCTCGGCGCCGACCGCGTCATTTTGCATAGCAAGCCCAACTGGCAATCCGAAGTCAAAAACCTCACCCATCGCCGCCGCGGCGTTGACGTCGTCCTCGAACACGTCGGCACGGCCACGTGGGACCAAAGCATCGCCTGTCTCGCGTCCAACGGCCGCCTGGTCACCTGCGGAGCCACCACCGGTTACGACGCGCGCATCGATCTGCGCTTCCTCTTCAGCCGCCACTTGTCCATTCTGGGTTCCTACATGGGCAGCCGAGCCGAACTTTTCCCCGTCCTCGATCTCGTCGCGCGTAAAGTCATCCATCCTGTCGTCGACAAGATTTTTCCGCTCGCCGAAGCGCGCGCCGCCCACGAACGCCTCGAGCGCCGGGAACAATTCGGAAAAGTTGTTTTGAAGGTGTAACCGCCTCGACCATCACTCCTCAATTCGACGATATCTCCCTGCGCATTCTGTGTGGCAACTCGAGAATCTTTGTAGGTCGTGGCTTCAGCCACGACGTAAACGCTGCAAAATCAGTTCGGCTTTAGCCGCTGAAGTACAGATTTTGCAGTTCTCGCACAGACTCTCTCAGCCTATGATCTTGCGACATTCGCCCGTCGTAGGGGCAGGGCTTGCCCTGTCCGCGCGACTCCCCGCGTCGCGTCCCTGTTTGGCATGGTGAATCCCACGGGCAAGCCAACACCAAATTCCAATTGCGTCGCGCTGCGCGCTCTAACCTTGCAGTAGTGCGTCAGTCTGAATCTTCTTGATCGTGACACAAGGAGTCAAAATTCAAACTGACATTACCAACCTTGCCCGTCTACCCCATCGGCGGTACTCTCGCGTAATGCGACCGCTTCGCTATTCCATCAACATCACATTGGACGGCTGCTGCGACCATCGTGCAATTCCCGCCGACGAAGACTTGCATCGTCACGCCATCGACAACCTCGACCAGGCCGATGCCCTCCTCTTTGGCCGCGTCACTTACGAAATGATGGAGGCAGCGTTCCGGCCGCCCGCGCAGACGGCAGCGAGGCCTGAGTGGATGGAACCCTTCGCCCGCACGATCAACGCGGCAAAGAAGTACGTCGTGTCCAGCACACTCGACCGCGTCGATTGGAACGCCGAGCTCGTGCGCGGCGATTTAGGTACGGCCGTTCAGCAGCTCAAGCGCGAGCCGGGTAAGGGGCTGCTCGCCGGAGGCGTAAAGCTCCCGCTGGCGCTCGCCGAGCTTGGATTGATCGATGAATACGAGTTCGTCGTGCATCCCAGGCTAGCGGGCCACGGCCCAGCGTTGTTCGCGGGCCTGTCGAAGCATGTCGACTTGCGGCTCGTAAGCCGCCTCGAGCTCAGCTCCGGCGCGGTCGCGCTGCGCTACGAGCCGAACACCTAGCAATACGGCTTGAATCCGCTGCCAAGCCAATTCGCATGCTGTTACTACGGACTCAGCGGCGCTGAAGAAAATTGCCAAGCGGATCTCACAACTCGCAGGTCGGGTGCTCGTGACGTTAAACATGTTCCTAACCTCGCATTTTGTACACGCCGCCGGAAAGTGGAATGCGAGAGCGCTGGCAAAAATCAAATGAAGGTGTGATTACCTAGCGGCGGGGTTCGGCGGATGGGCGAAGGCGCGAATTAAATTCACCAGTTCCCAGCGCTGCTCGTCACTGAGCTTGTTCTTGAACGCCGGCATGGGCTTGCGCCCGTGAGTGATCTTCCAGAAAATTACGCCATCGCTCATCGCATCCACGATTCGCGCATTAGTGAAATTCGTCGGCTTGGTCGAGTAGAAATACGTCGAGTCCGGCGGCAGTTTACCGTCTCCGCGAATCCCGTGGCACTTCTGGCAGTTGTTGACGTAGAGCTGGCGCGCGGCGGCAAGCGTCGCTGGATCTAAGGGAACCGGATTTTTCCAGGTTTTCGCCTCGGGCGGAACGTTCCAGCCTCCGCAGCCACAAATTGCAAAGCTGACCGTGAGCAAAGCCGCAACGAAAAATGGGCGCGTCATCGAGAATATTCTTGAGACGCGAGCCGCTGCTGAAAAGTTCCCCTGAGAACAATCAATGGCCATGCAGCGCTCGAAAGACGGAAATGGCAACAATCACCAGCATGATTGCGACGTAAATTCGTAGCCCCCACAGCATCAGCCGCACTTTGAATGACAATTCCCTGCGGCCAAACCGAGTGCGCTGCTTGGCGGCGACCACTTGATCAGCTTCCAGCAGCGAAAGCACGACTTCAGGGTCTTTCAGGTCAGGATGCCCGGCGCGCAGCGCTTCCTGCTTATACCCTTGCGGAATGAACGCGGTTTTTTCTTCTTTCTTTTTCGATTCCATGAAACCTTCTAGCGTATTCGCAAAAAGCTTTAGCAGCTTCAACGAGCCAGGATTTGCGGGAATACTGTGGTGATTCCGAATCCCAAGCCCGCAACAACCAGCAACACCGTCACCGTGACGCCGGCCACATCCTGCCAGAAAGTGTTGACGTACTCGCCCATGATTTGCGCATCGTTCACCAGCATCATCAAAAACGCCAGAGCGGGCGGCATGGCCAGCACGGCAATAACGTTCACTACCAGCACGATGAATTCAAGCGGCGCGTGCGGAACAAGCACGAGCGCACCTGCGGCGCACGCCGAGCCGAACAGAATCAGGTAGAACGGCCACGCCTCGCGGAATGGACGATTCAAGCTGTGCGCCGTCCCAAAAACTTCGCCAAACGCGTACGCCGAGGAAGTGGAAATGGCAATTGCGGCCACAACGCCCGCCTCCAAAATTCCCAGCGCAAAAAGTGCGGCGCCCGCGCGGCCAATCAACGGCTCAAGCGCCTGTGCGAATTGCGCGGCTTGAAAATCGGCGGCGGCAATTCCATGGTGAAAGAGCGGAGCGGTGGCCACCAAAGCGGCGATCGCAACGAGAGCGGCAATCGCAGCGCCCAGAAAAGTGTCCACGCGGCCCGCGGAAATATCGCGCGGCTGCATGCCTTTGTCGACGACGGCGCTTTGCTGAAAGAACAGCATCCAGGGCGTGACCGTCGCGCCAATGGTGGAAAGAATCAGCAAGATAATTTCGGCCCTGTCGCCGCCCGGAAAAGGCGTCCACGTAATCACGGCGTGGCCCAGCGCAGGCCAGTCAGGATGCGCGAGAAGCGCGGCGGGAATGAACAGGCAGTTGAAAATCGCAAGGCCGAGGGTGATTCGCTCCCATGTCCAGTAGCGCCCCGTAGTGATCACCGCGAAGACCAGCAGCAGGGCAGCGCCCACGGCCACGCCGGGGCGCACTCCAAAAAAACTCAAGCCGGCGCGTACGCCGATGAATTCAGCGACCAGCGTCAGGAAATTTCCGAGCACCAGGTCAGCCATCGAAAAAAAACCCCAAAATTTGCCGAACCGATCGAAGATCAATTCAGCGTGGCCGCGATGCGTCACCGCGCCCAGGCGCACAGTCATTTCCTGCACGATGAATCCCATCACGAAAGTGAGCACAAAAAACGGAATGAAGAAGCCCACGCCATAGCGGGCGCCCGTTGCCGAATACGAAAGCATGCTGGGAGCGTCGTTTTCGCCGAGAAAAACCAGCACGCCCGGCCCCACCAGCAGCCAGAGCAAGCGGAGGTTGCTGAAGGAGAGCGCAGCGCGGCCTTTCCCGCGCGCCCGCGCGACGCGCCAGCGGTCCTGCGCGCGGTCGAGATCCTCATGCGTGAGCAGACCGGCTAATTGGGGTCCGATGGAGGACGACGATGCAGACTGAGTGGTCGGCTGCGCGGGCTGAAAGACGGGCGTATTGGGATTTTTTTTCCGGTCTGGCATAACTTAACCGCGCTAAACTCATTAGCTAAACTACACTTAACTCAAAGGCGCGTCAACGACCCCGAGGCCATACCGTGCGCATCCCGCAACCGCATTCCGCCAAAAACATCTAACGTCAACGCGACTTTTACTTCTGCTATAGTGGGCGGGAATACGCCACGCGGAGGATTTCATGGCCGAAGCGCCGAAACAGCAGCAACAGCAGGTGCAAATCAAAGCCGACGAAAAGGAGTTGGTCGGGCAATATTCGAATCTGGTGATGATTCATCACAACGCAGAAGAATTCACGCTGAATTTCATTTACATTTTCCCCAGCGTCCCGCAGGGAAAGCTGGTGAGCAGCGTCATCGTGAGTCCGGCACACGCCAAGCGGCTGCTGCGCGCGCTGACCGAAAACATCACGCGCTATGAAGCGCAGTTTGGACCTATTTCCGAAGGCCCGGGGCCAACGCCCGAGCCAACCGTCGGCTTCGTTCAATAAGGCGGGCGCGCTGCAAAAAAAAAGCCGGCGCATCAAGCGACGTCGGCCGGCGACCTGGAGGAAGCGAGCACCCACTGTCCCTCAAGCTCCAAGAATTCGACGCCAATCGCAAAGCCCATATCGCGATTGGGTTCGCAATAAGCCACGCGAGCCAGCGAGCGGAATCCTTCCGTGAGCGACATTACGCAAATGCTTTCACCCGCGTTCCATCGCCGGACGCTGCGCACCCGCGCCCCGCGCGAACTGACGTTTTCCGTGAATGTAGTTTCGAGTCCCGGCGTGAAAGCATTGCCAGAAATACGCACGCCAACCTGCATCGGCAGACGCGGCTCGCTTCGTTCTATCTGGAAATCCTGAAATTTCTCTCTTCCTTCGGTCGCCATTCTTCTGCCCCCTGGTTTCCGTGAGGATTTGCTTGTGAATTTTCCCCGCCCTGCGAACTGCGGTTCGCCTTCATGGCATAAAGCGTGCTATCGGCCGAATTGAGCAGCTTTTCAATGGTCAAACCATCTCGCGGATAAACGGCGACGCCGGCGCTGACGGAAATGCGCGGCTGCTGTCCATCTTCGAGCAAACGTTTGCGAATGCGGTGCGTCACCTGCACAGCGACAGCTTCCTCCGCTTCCGGCAGAACCAGCGCGAATTCGTCTCCGCCATAGCGCGCCGCCGTATCCATTCCGCGGCAGTGGACGCGAAGAACGTTTGCGAGACGCTTCAGGGCATGGCTGCCGACCAAATGCCCATGGTTGTCATTTATCTTTTTCAGGCCATCGAGATCCAGCAGGACCACCGCGAAGACGCGATTGGTGCGCTGCGCGCGCTGCAGTTCCAGTTCCATCACTTCGAGCAGGCGGCGGTAGTTCGCCAAGCCGGTGAGCGGATCGCTGATGGCCAGGCGGCTGACCTGGTCAAAAAGTTTGGCGTTATCGAGGAGCGCGCCTGCCAGCACGATGGCATAGCCCGCGGCTTCGAGGAATTGCGCTGCGCCGGAAGCTGCGTCGAAGCGCACCGAGGACTGGCTCATCGTGATGTGGCAGGCCACATTGATGAACGCACAGAAAAATAGGGAACGATCCAGAGCGGAGGCCGCATGCTTCAGCCGTCGCCAGAAACCGACTGTAGCGACTGCATAAATCGCCGCAGGAACCAAATCCCAGGGCCGCGGGATGAATGCATGAGGATAGATCTTCACCGCCGCTGGCACCGCGAAGTACACCACGCTGGTGAGATAGGAAATCAAGCCAACGATCAGCAGCGCCCAGGCTATCTCGCGATTGGGTTCACGGGAGAAAGATACACTCCGCTCAATCGCCAGCGCCGTGACCAGCAAAATTGCCAGCAGCGTGCGGCTGACCATCCAGGAAAGCGGAACGGAAGCCTGCAAGCTGACGATATGCGGCGTCAGGTTGGCGCCCATCTCGATCAGCCCGGCCAGTCCAAATCCGAAAGCGAGGATCAGCGAGATGCGGTCGTGCAATCCGCGGAAACGAACGAACGCGTTTGCGGCAAACGTGAAGGCGAGAACGGTGCCGGCGAGCTGAAGGTAACGTTCAAGCAGCGGGTCGGGGTAATAATCGTAGCGCCGAAGCGACCACAGAAAAATCGTGAAAAGAACCGTCAGTACGGTCCAAAAGGCGCCCCATTTGAATTGTTTCGATGCAATCGCTTGCTTAACTGACAGGCCCAATCGTGCCCCCGGAACACACAAGTCCCCCCAAGATGAAACAGTAGAGCAACCGAGTCGCCGTTCGACACCCTACAAAGCGGTATTGCAACTATTTGTTTATGCTGAACTTATGGCGGTGGGTGCTTCCGGTGCTGTTTCGCCTGCGGTGGGCGCAAGCTGCGAGGGGACGAAAGGTTACCAACTGAATCGTGCGTTCCACTGTAGGAATCAGGACGCCTTCACATTTTTGGAGGCGGAGGAGGCGTGTCTTTCGGAGGCAATTCTCTTGCGACGACAACGCTCTCAAACGCGCACTGCTTGTGGCTGCCATCGCAAAACGGCTTATTCGCGGACTGGCCGCAGCGGCATAGCGCCACCTGGGTGCGTCCGCCAAGCCCAAAAACGCGCCCTTGCGAATCAACAATCTCAAAATCGCCCTCGATTTTGATCGAGCCATTGTCTCGGATTGTAATTTTCGTCGCTGCCATTTCATCCTTTCGCCAAAATGCCCTCGAACTCAATATTTGGGGACCGACGGATCCACTTCATCCGACCACGCCAAAATTCCGCCCTTCAAATTCCACACTTTTCGGAAACCTGCCTTGCTCAGAAACTGTACGGCGTCGGCGGAGCGCTTGCCGCTGCGACAGTGCGCCACGATTTCGCGCGAGCTGTCCAGTTCACTGATGCGCTTTGGCAAATCACCCAGTGGAATCAAATGCCCTTGAAGATTGCAGATCTGGTATTCGTGAGGTTCGCGCACGTCGAGAATAAAAAGATCGTCTCCGCGATCCAGCCGCGCCTTCAGCTCTTTGGGCGTCATTTCCGGTATTTCTGAACTCACCACTGGCTCCTTTTCTTCGCCGCGAATACCACAAAATTCCGCGTAGTCAATCAGCTTTGTTATTGTGCGATGTTCGCCACACATCGGGCAATCGAGATTTTTGCGCAACTTCAATTCGCGGAAGCGCATACGCAGCGCATCGAAAAGCAACAGCCGTCCAACCAGCGGCTGGCCATTCCCCAGAATCAGCTTCAGCGTTTCCATCGCTTGAATGCAGCCGATAATTCCCGGCAGCACGCCAAGCACGCCGCCCTCCGCGCACGAGGGAACCAGGCCCGGCGGAGGCGGTTCGGGATACAAACAGCGATAGCACGGTCCGCCGGGATAGCCGAAGATGCTGGCTTGCCCTTCGAAGCGGAAAATCGAGCCGTAGACATTGGGCTTGCCGAGTAACACGCAAGCGTCGTTCACCAGATAGCGCGTCGGAAAGTTGTCCGTGCCGTCGGCCACGATGTCATATTCGCGGATAATGTCGAGCGCGTTTTCGCTGGTCAGGCGCGTTTCGTAGGTGTCGATTTGGATTTCGGGATTCAAATTGTGCAGGCGTTCGCGCGCCGCATCGAGTTTTTTTCGTCCAACGTCGCCGGTGCCAAAAGTCACCTGGCGCTGCAAATTCGTAAAGTCCACTGCGTCGAAATCCACGATGCCCAGCCGGCCAACTCCGGCCGCGGCCAGATACAATCCCAGCGGCGCGCCCAATCCGCCCGAGCCAATCAGCAGCACTTTCGCTTTTTTCAGCTTAAGCTGCCCATCCATGCCGACTTCCGGCATGATCAAATGCCGGCTGTAGCGCAGCACTTCCTCATTGCTCAGCGCTGCATTTACGGCGCCTGTCTTGGCCGATTCTTTCACCTGAGTAGCCATTTCATTCTTCCTTCGCCTTTTTCCTGGCTGCGTTGCCCGCCAATCGCCCGTTTCCGCCGGCAATAGACGGCACAATGCTAATCGTATCGCCCTGCTGCACCGCCGTCTTTTCTTTCTGCAAATAACGAATGTCCTCGTCATTCACGTAGACGTTCACGAAGCTGCGCAGCTTTCCCTCGTCGGAATAGAGATGCCGCTTCAAATCGCTGAATTGCGACGTCAGCGAATTGAGCGCGTCGCCCACGGTTTCCGCGTTAACCTCCACACTCTCCTGCTTTCCGGCATATTGCCGCAGCGGCGTGGGAATGATCACTTTCACGGCCATGCTTATCTCCTCGTTGATGTTGAACATTTGCTTGCAACCATTTTGATAACTTTCGTCCAAAGTGGATTCGACACAACGCAATTCTTAACGCGGCCCGCCTGATATGAATTCGATGCTCTCTTCGGCGTATTTGGCTCGATCGTCATCCAGCCGCCAGGAACGCATTTCGCGCGGCTCGCGATTGGCCACCTGAAAAATGATGTAGCTGTACCACGGCCATGCATGCTCGCGGTCGAATTCACTGGGCCGCGCCGGCGAATCGGGATGTGAATGATACCAGCCAATCAGCTCCCATCCTTTGGCTTTCGCTTCTTTCTCCGCAAGACGCACATCCTCGGAAGTAATCGAAAAGCGGTTGCGCGGCGAGTCATTGCGCTGATTCATCAGCGGCAGCAAACCCAAAACTGTGCGATGCCCTTCTTCTTCGCGCCCCAACAACGCTCCGCAGCACTCGTTGGGATAGTCGCGAATGCCGTGCTTGTGAATCTGCTCGATCAACGACTGCGCAACTCGCAACATTATTTCGCCGGCTCCTCATCCCAAAAACGTTCGCTCAAATAACGCATGCCGGAATCCGGCAAAATTGTGACCATCACCGCTTCTTCTTCAGGCGCAAAAGTCCTCGCGAGCCGCAGACAGGCAGAGAGCGCCGCGCCGGAACTGACGCCCGCCAGAATCCCCTCTTCACGCGCCAGCCTCCTTAACATGGCGTATGCATCTTCCGTGCGCACCGCCATATTCGCGTCCGCGAGCGATGCGTCATAAATCGCCGGCACAATTGCTGTGGCCATGTGCTTCAATCCTTCAAGACCGTGAAACGGATCGTCCGGCTGCACGCTGATGGCGCGAACTGCGGGATTCAATTCCTTGAGCCTGCGCGTAACGCCTACAAAAGTCCCGCTGGTGCCCAATCCGGCGACAAAATGCGTGACGCCGCCCTGCGTCTGCCGCCAAATCTCGAGCGCCGTCGTTTCGTAATGCGCGCGCGGATTCGCCGGATTGCTGTACTGGTCGGCATAAAAATATTTCCGCGGATTCTGCTGAAAAACCTCGCGAGCGCGACGAATCGCTCCGTCGGAACCCTCTTCACCCGGCGTCAAAATCAACTCAGCTCCCAGCGCGCGCAACGTGCGCAGCCTTTCCGGAGAAGCCGACGCCGGAATGCACAGCGTCACCGAATATCCCAGCGCCGCGCCCAGCACGGCAAAAGCGATTCCCGTATTGCCGCTGGTGGCATCGAGAATCGTTTTGCCCGGCGCGAGTTCGCCGCTGCGCTCGCCTTCGCGAATCATAGCCAGCGCTGCGCGGTCTTTTACCGAGCCGCCGGGATTAAACCACTCCGCCTTGGCGTAAAACTCCACATTGGGAAAAGCCGCGCTCATTCCGTACAGGCGCAGCAACGGCGTATTGCCGACAAGGTCGGCCAAACCGCCGCTAACGGGGGCCTTTCGCCCTCGCAATTCCGAATTCAGAATAAGCCTCGACGCCACGTTCATTCCGGCTGTCCTTACAGGTTTACCCGCCAAAATCCCGCTCTTTGGCATTAGATGCGCAGGGTCTCGCTAGTATTCAACTATGTCTTAATTGTAGCGAATTTCAGGGTTTTTACAGGGAATGGCATCCGGCAGCATTAAACGAGGTAAATTCGCCGTCAAAAAGGAAGAAATCCGGCAAGTGTGGCAGCCAAAGGCCGACTTAGTGTTTCGCGGCGATGGCTTCGAGCTGTTTAATGTGATTCAAATCGTGCCCGCCCATGGTCTCGACAATCGTCTTGAATGTCATGTCGCCGCGCTCGGGATGCGTTACCCGCTTCGAAAAAGCGCTGGTCGCCGCCGCGTTGATAAACGCCAAATTCCAGCGCCGCAAGGCCGAAAAAACCGCGAGCGCCGCGGGCGCATCGTAAGCGCCATAGACCGCCGCCCATTTTTCCTGGTCGAAGGGCTGAATGGTGTGATGTTCCTCGGCAAGCGTCTGCCTCAGGCGATACGCGAACACCGTCTCGCAATCAGCGAGATGGCAGATGATTTCGCGCGCGTTCCACTTGCCGGGCGCAGGCTTTTTTTCGGCGCGCTCCGGCCCAAGCGTGCGAATAAACGAAGCGAGTTGGCCGGGCGTGGCCGCAATCACTTCAACTGGGTCTCTGTCACCGAGGTGCGATGCGTACGGGTTCAGCGAATTCGACGCGGGTGCACTCATAGTGGACTGCACCATATCACGCGCGGCTCGCTTGCTCAAGCGCGCGCAGGCTTTTTCAGCAGACTCAGCATGAACAGCGCCGCCGAAATGATCACGATTACCGGCCCGGGGCTATACTTCGGCAGCAGAAAATGCGTCACAGCAAAACCCGAGGCAACTGCCAGCAAACTGACGCCGCAAGAAGCAATCAGAAAATGTGAAAGGTCGCTGGCCAGCCGCCGGCCCGTCGTCGCAGGAATGATAATCAATGCGCCGGCCAGCAGCGCGCCTAGAAAGCGCAGCCCGACAAGAACCGCCAGGCTGAACATCAGCAAAAAATAAAGGTTCAGCCGATCGAGCTTCACTCCGCCAGCCGCCGCCAATTCTGGCGAAAACAGGCCCAAAATCAATTGGTCTTTGAAGCGGAAAATAACCGCAACAATCAGCGCCACCGCGGCTACGCCAATCAGGAAAGCCAGAAGGGAGAGGCTCTCAAACTTACCGAAGAGCGCTTCAACAAGATCCTGCTTAGGAGTCAAAACCGCGCCAATCGCGACGGAGGCAGCAAAAATCACGCCAATCATGGCCTCTGTGGCCAGTCCGGTTTTCCTCTGCAGTTGCCAGATCAGCAGCGTGCCAATAAGCAGCGTCGCGCCGCCGCCAAGAATTGGATTGAATCCGAACAGAAATGCCAGCCCGAGCCCGGGAAGCGCCACATGCGAAATCACGTCGCTCGCCAGGAGCATGCGTTTCATCAGCGCAAAGCTGCCCACTAGTCCCGCGGCCACCGCAAAGAGCAGGGCCAGCACTACGCCGTAAATTTCGCCGGAAGTAGCCATGCAAATTCTTTCAGTCGTGATGGTGCTGATGGAATTTCACCGGCGCGGAATAGATCGCCTCGAGATTTTGCGGCGTCAGGATTTCTGTCGGCGGACCGAAGCACGGCTTGCCTTTGCTTAGGCAAAGAACATTGGTCGCGAACTGATACACCACGCTGAGGTCGTGCGAGACCAGCAAAACCGTCAGATGCTGCTGGCGCTGCAAGTCCCGCAGCAAATCGTAAATGTGCTCCTCGGTGAGTTCGTCTAAGCTGGCCATGGGCTCGTCGAAAAGCAGCACGTTAGGATTTCCCAGCAATGCAAACGCGATCAGCGCCTTCTGGAATTCCCCGCCCGAAAGCACGCCGACGCTGCTGTCCAGCAATTCCGGTGTCACGCCAACGCGCTCCGCGACTGGCCGGACATTTTGCGCGGGAAGCTTCAGCAGCCGCGCCTTCGCCGCGAGCAGATCGTTCACGTCGAGCGGAAGCTGCCGATCGGCGGCGATTTTCTGCGGAACGTAACCCAGTTTCACTTCCGGCGCCCATTCAATAACGCCTTCGTACGGCAGCAGATGCAGCAAAGCGCGCAGCAGGACGGTTTTGCCCGCGCCGTTTGGCCCGATGATGGCCACATTTTCGCCACGCTCGACCGAAAAGCTCAAATTTTGAATGATCGTGCGTTCCCCGAACCTGACGGTCAGATCTCGCACGGAAAGTATGGGCGCCATGTTTTCATCTGACCGCTAGAGGCGTGGGCCAGCCGAGCATTATGCCATACCTCCGTGAATCACTCTCACGCGGCGCGACTCGCCCGGGCGCCACCCGCGCTGTTGCCTTTCGCCGCGTTATTATTTAATCTGTTTGCTCCATGTGGTACGTCAACGCCAAATTCGACGCCAAGAAAATTGAATCCGGGCTGGCGCAAGCGGGATTCACCGTGCGCAGCTCCGGCGGCGTCGCGCGCGTCGAGAAATACGGCTGCGGCGCGGAATTTCGCAAAGCGTCCGACGGCAGGTATCAAATGACCGAACTGCCGGCCATCATGAAAAACGGCCAGTTCACGCAACTGTGGGACGCGGGCTATCAGAAATTCCTGATTACGCGCGACGGGCGCAAGCTGCCGGCCATTGTGAGCGACCTCGCCGACCTGCGCAAATTCAATGAAGAGCTGCGCTCCTCGCTCGGCGTGCCCACGTATTACAACGAGGCGCTCGGCTCGACCTGCCATTATTCCGTCTATGATCGCCTGAAAGGCCGCGTCGGCGACGTTCCCGATGAAACGGTCGGCGCTCATTCTGTGGACGAAGAAGAATAGCCAGTCGCTCTAAGAACTTCTTGAGATAGGCCCGCTTACACTGCATTCCGTGGGAGGTTCGATGACCGGCCGCACCAAAGCTGCACGCGTTTTCGTCATTTTCGGCAGTGTGGTGCTGTTCGCGAGCGCAGCGCTTCATTGCGTTGGCGGATACAAAGTGGGTTTCCCGGCATTGAAAGCGTCGAACTTGAGCCCCGGCCTGCAAATAGGCTTCCGGGTCGTTTTTCTTTCCCTCGCGTGGCACTGGGCCGTGATTGCGATTATCGTGCTGCTGGCTGGCTTCAGCCAAACGAGATTGCGCAAATTGCTTGTTCTGTTCTGCGGCCTGGCCGTGCTGCTGGAGGCGGCGGTCGGCGCCAGCGTGATGGGATTTTTCATAGGCAACGAAATGATCGGAGCAGGTGCGTTGCTGCTTGTTTGCGGCGGCCTGCTATTTGACCAATCGGGAGTTCAAACGTAGATGGCCTCCTCAACCCAAGCCGAAAAGGCGCATAAGCTGTTCGCGCTGCATCACGCTTCGCACATTCTGGTGTTGCCGAATGCGTGGGATGTGGCCAGCGCGCGCATTTTCGAGGACGCCGGCTTCCCGGCCATCGCCACCAGCAGTGCTGGAGTTGCGAATTCGCTCGGCTATCCCGACGGACAGAATATTTCGCGCGACGAAATGCTCGAAGTGGTTGCGCGCATCGCTCGCGCCGTTTCTGTTCCCGTTACCGCGGACATGGAAGCGGGCTACGGCAAAACTCCCGAAGACCTCGCGCAAACGGCGGTCGCCATCATCGAAGCGGGCGCGGTTGGCTGCAATATCGAGGATTTGGTCAGCGAAGGCTCAAAGGAACTTTTCCCCGTCGCGCTGCAGCAGCAGAAACTTCGCGCCATGGTCGAAGCGGCAAAAAAACGCGGCGTGCCGCTGGTCATCAATGCGCGCACCGATATTTTTCTTGAAGAAATTGGCGAGCCGGCCACGCGCGCGGAGCGCACCATCGAGCGCCTCAACGCCTATCGTGACGCCGGCGCGGAATCGCTCTTCGCCCCTGGCGTGAAAGATCCCGCCACGATTGCGCAAATCGCACGCGGCGTGCGCGGCCCGCTGAATATTCTCGCGACCATCGGCGCGCCTTCAGTTCGCGAACTCGAAAAGCTCGGCGTCGCGCGCGTCAGCGTCGGCTCCGGCCCCATGCGCGCCTGCATGGGCCTCACTTCGCGCATCGCCAAACACATTCGCGACCACGGCACCTTCGAAATCATGACCGATGGCGCCATGTCCTACGTCGAAGCCAACCGCCTCCTCGCCAAGCATTAGCCATGGAAAGGATCTTCCTATATCCCTATGCGGGGCCCGGCGGGAGGAACTACTTCAAACAAATCGGGACCAAGCAAGGCCTGGATTTGAATCACGTTCAGCTCCATGAAGGGATGCGACTCCGCTTTTACTGCGACGACGCAAATGACGCAGGCAAGTCTGACGACCTCTTCTTTGAGGGCATCATTCACTACGACACCGACAAGCAGCAGTGGTACGTTGTTGTGGATGAAAGTAGCTACCGGCACGCATCCGATCTCGACTGAGATCTGACCACCGGACAGAATTCCGTTTACTTGTTGCTTGCGCTTATCCCAGTGCAGCGGAAGAGCACCGTACGAATGCGGCGCGGACAAAACTCCCATCCCGTGGTTATTTAATTTCCATAACTTCTTTTTCTTTTGAGGCGGACAGGTCTTCGACCTTCTTGGTCTCTGCGTGCGTCAGTTTGTCCAGCTCGTCGAGCGCGCGCTTTTTGTCGTCTTCGCTGATTTTCTTTTCTTTTTCGAGCCGCTCGACGTGCTCTTTGATGTCGCGCCGGATATTGCGCACCGCGGTGCGATGGTTCTCCAGCACTTTGTGAATCATCTTCACCAAATCTTTGCGACGCTCTTCGGTGAGCGCGGGTATGGGCACGCGCACAACTTTTCCATCGTTCGTGGGATTGAGTCCCAGGTCCGCGGTGCGAATGGCTTTGTCAATCAGCGGCACAGCCGTGGGATCCCACGGCGAAATCATAATCATGCTGGGATCCGGCACGGACATGGTCGCCAGTTGGTTGATGGGCATCGGCGTGCCGTGATAATCCACGCGCACGCTATCGAGCAGCGCGGTATTCGCGCGCCCGGTGCGCACGCCCGCCAAATCTTTGCGAAAATCCTCCACCGCTTTTTCCATGCGCGCCTTCGCTTGCGCCAGCGCGTCTTTCGTATTCGCCACCGTTGTCATTTCGCCGCCTCAATCCGTTTTTCACTAGCCACGAGTCGCTGCGTTTTACGCTGTAACGATCGAACCCACTTTTTCGCCCATCACCACGCGCTGCAAATTCCCCGCTACATTCATATTGAAAACGAGAATCGGCATCTTGTTGTCCATGCACAACGAAATCGCCGTCGAATCCATCACCGAAAGCCCTTTTTGAATCACGTCGAGATACGAAATTTTCTCGAACATTTTCGCTCCCGGCACTTTTTCGGGATCCGCGTCGTACACGCCGTCAACACGCGTCGCTTTCATGATTACTTCCGCTTTGATTTCCATGGCGCGCAGCGCCGCCGCGGTGTCCGTCGAAAAATATGGATTGCCCGTGCCCGCCGCGAAAATCACCACGCGCCCTTTCTCCAAGTGCCGCGTGGCGCGCCGGCGAATGAACGGCTCGGCAACTTGATGCATTTCAATCGCGCTCATCAGGCGCGTGTGGCATCCCGCTTTTTCGAGCGCGTCCTGCAGCGCCAGTCCGTTAATCACCGTCGCGAGCATGCCCATGTAATCGCCGGTCGCGCGATCAATCGAAAATTGCTTTTGCCTCCCGCCTCGAAAAATATTCCCTCCACCGACCATGATCGCCGCTTGCACGCCGAGCCGATTCACTTCCTTCAATTCCTGCGCTATGCCCGCCACGGTCTCCGCGTGAATGCCTGAGCCGAGCGGGCCTTGCAGGGATTCGCCGCTGAGCTTCAGCACAATGCGGCGGTAGACCGGCTCCTTAACGCTCAAGCGCGTACTCGCCGCCATATTTGAGGCGCCCACTCGTTCACTTCCTCTCTTGCGTGCCTTTTGGTCATAAGATAGCTGGCCGGACCGCGCATAACTTCACGCTTGGAATGCAAAACCCAGTTGCAAACTTCGCCCGCATTCTAACAGAGATTTTTCTCTGCGGCACTCATCACGCAGGAAATTGCGCCGGCGCCAGATCATCTGAATTTTTTATGATTTCGCGCGGGCGAGTTTACGATTTGCTCGAGAGATTTTCGGGCGCCGCGGCGGCTGGACCGGCGCTCGGAGGCGCGCCGCTGGAAGGCGAACCGGGTTGCGATTCGCCCGCCTCGGAAGCGCCTGCGGCGGGCTTGCCGTCTGTGTCGCCCACTTTGAAGCGCGAAAAACGGCGCACGGCGATATTCTCGCCGAGCTTGGCGATGGTCTGGTCGATCAGCTCTTTCACGGTGACGCCTTCGTCGCGGATGAAGTGCTGCTCGTAAAGGCAATTCTCTTCGTAGAACTTTTCCATCTTACCCGTGACGATTTTCTCGATCACCGGCTCGGGCTTTCCTGTGGCGCGCGCCTGCTCGCGATAAATGTCCCGCTCCCGATCCAGAACATCCTGCGTGACTTCCTCGCGCCGCAAAAAACGCGGATCTAGCGCGGCCACATGCATGGCGATGTCGTGGCATAGTCTTTGAAAATCCTCGGTGCGCGCGACGAAATCGCTTTCGCAATTCAGTTCGATGAGCACACCAATTTTTCCGCCGGCGTGAATGTAACTGCCGACCAACCCTTCGGAGGTGGAGCGAGCCGATTTTTTTTGCGCGGCGGCCTGGCCCTTTTTGCGCAAAATGCTGATGGCTTGCTCGATGTTGCCCTTGGACTCGATCAGCGCGTCGCGGCACGCGGTGAATCCCGCGCCAGTGCGTTCGCGCAATTCCTTCACCAATTGAGCCGGTATATTTCCTGAATTCTGCGGCGTTGCCATTTCTGTTTGAACTCTCCCTGCGTCTGAATTCTGCGTCACGTTTCGCTTTCTTTCTAATTCCCTATCGAAAAACCGCCATGAGGAATTCGCGGAGGCTAACCCTTGTTTTCCTCGCTCGTATCAACTGTGGAAGGTTCTTCCGTTCCGGCCTCGAACGGAACATCAGGCGCCACTTCCTGGTCCACGTAATCGCCTTCCTGCTTTTCGTATTGCTCATAGGCGCTGGTGTCTACGTATTCGACGCCTTCCTCGCCCTCGACGCCTTCGGCTGCTTTCTGCTCGGCGATTTGCGTTTGCTCATATTGCTCGCGGCCAGCGATCACCGCATCGGCAATTTTGGAAGTGAACAGGCGAATCGCACGGAGCGCGTCGTCATTACCGGGAATCACCCAGTCCACCAAATCCGGATCGCAATTCGTGTCCACAATCGCCACCACCGGAACGCCCATGCGCCGCGCTTCTTTGACCGCGTTCACTTCCGCGTTGGGGTCAATCACGAACATCAGATCCGGCAGCGCGGTCATGTTTTCCACGCCGTCAAAATTCTGCTGCAAATGTTTGAGCTCGCGATCCAGGCGCGCCGCTTCTTTTTTCGGCAGCGTAGCCACGCGGCCGTCTTCGACCATGGCCTTCAGCGACTTCAGGCGCTTGATGGATTTCTGGAGCGTGGCCCAGTTGGTTAGAGTGCCGCCGAGCCAGCGATGATTCACAAAAAACATGCCGCAGCGCCGGGCCTCTTCGGCGATGGCTTCCTGCGCCTGGCGTTTGGTGCCAAGAAATAAAATTGGTTTGCCCTGCGCGGCGTGCTCGCTCACCTGGCGGGCGGCTTCGCGAAAAAGCTTCAGAGTTTTCTGCAGGTCAATGATGTGGATCCCGTTGCGTTCGCCGAAGATGAACTCCTTCATCTTGGGATTCCATCGGCGGGTCTGGTGGCCGAAGTGAACTCCAGCCTCCAGCAATTCTTTCATCGTGATTTCTACCACTTTTCCTCCTTAGTGAAGGGGCGCTTCCGATTCCGGTTAACCGGATCCGGTCTCCCGGAACAGCGTCCTTTTTTGCCGGCTTCTTGCCGGCCGTGTGTTAAATACAGTGGCCAGTCGCTAGTGATTAGTGGCTAGCAAACCAACCTACTGCTCACTGCAACTGCTTACTGGGCCGAGATTCCAAAAACCATAGGGCGAACATAAAGTAAACGCAGAACAAAACTGAAAAAGGCGCTTTTCTTATCGATTAGAACCAGAACTTCTTATGATTCTAAATAACTTAGCTCAAGTTCTAATTTCTCATATTATCGATTAAAAAAAACATATATTGCCCGGGGGCAAGAGCCCTTTTTCGCCCCGGCCAGGAAACCAACAGCAGATTCCTAGTTAGACGCGTCCGGAGCTGAAGCTCCGACCCCTGAAACCATGAAAAGCGTCGACCCCTATGTCACAACCGCGAAATACGTGCCTCAGCGGCTAAAGCCGCACTGATTTTGCGGCGTTACGGCACGGCTAAAGCCGTGCCCTTACGTAAAACAGGAGCTCTCACACAAGACTCTAAAGCCATGAAAAGCTCCGACCCGCTAAAACCACGAAAAGCCGCAGACCTTCCAAAAACGAAGGTCTGCGCTACAAACGGCTTAGCGCTTGCTGAACTGGAAGCGGCGACGAGCGCCCTTCTGCCCGTACTTCTTGCGTTCTTTCATGCGCGAATCGCGCGTCAAAAACCCATTCTTGCGCAACCCATGGCGCAGCTCAGGATTAAACAGAGCGATGGCGCGGGAAAGTCCCATGCGAATGGCGCCAGCCTGTCCGCCGACGCCGCCACCTTTGACGGTGGCTTTAACTTCGAGCTGCTGCTGGGTCTCGGTGAATTTCAAAGGCTCGACGGCGGAGGTGAGCCAGGCCACGTTCTTGAAATAGTCCTCGACGGGGCGGCCATTGACGGTGAAGCTGCCGGAGCCCATGCGGATGTAGACGCGGGCGACGGATTCGCGCCGCCGGCCGGTGCCGAAAAATTGCTGTTTGTCGCCCATCGAATTTGCTGCAGTGCTCAAATCAGTCTCCTAATTCCGTGAGATTCGTTTCCTACACCCCTCAGGGGTCAAAACCCCTGAAGCGCCGATGCTATTCGGCACGGCTGAAGCCGTGCCCTTACAAGAGCGAAAAGCAGGTTCCTCACCCCCGTTCGCGGAAAGCGCGACCGGGTTCGGGATGACAATTTTACGACAAAAGCCGCAGATCTTCTGGGAAACGAAGTGCTGCGCTACGGAACCCAAGCCGAGCTGCCGGCGTGATGGCCGTCCCGACAAAAACATCGAATAAAACGGCCTGAACGCCCGGCCCCACGAAAATCTCGAAAAGCCGCAGATCTTCTGGGAAACGAAGTTCTGCGCTACACAAGCCGGAGTGCTGCGCTACAGATGCGAACGCCTAGCTTTGAGCTTCGGCTTTCACCGGCTTTTGGCCGTGATGACGCGCCAGGTCCGTTTCGCCGATGTACACACGCAATTTCTTGGCGCGACGGGCGCGCAATTTATTTTTGGGCAGCATGCCCAGAACGGCTTCGCGAATCACCCAATCGGCGCGATGCGGCAAGAGGCGCTTCACCGGAACTTCTTTCAGTCCGCCCGGGTAGCCGCTGTGCGAGCGATAAACTTTCTGCTCGATTTTGTTGCCGGTGAGGCGGACCTTTTCCGCGTTCACCACAACCACGTGATCGCCGCAATCCAGATGTGGCGTGAAGCTGGGCTTGTCCTTGCCAATCAAAATGCGGGCGGCGTGAGCGGCGAGGCGTCCAAGCGCCTGATTGGAGGCGTCCAAGACGTGCCATTTTTCGCCGGCGGTGAGGCTCTCCACGTCGCGGCCTCGGGGTATATATGTGCGCATCTCTCCTGTCCTTCTTTTCACCCTGGGGGCAAACGTCAAAGATACGCGAGGTTGCACCGATTGTCAACGAATGACCGCGGTCGGTGGTGTCCTAATTTGGTTTGCGGTTTTGGTCTTAGGTGTATTCGTCGTAGTCGGAGTCGCGCCTAATAGTGGAGAAGGTCAAGTCATACCGATAAGCGAAAGAAGTACAGTGTTTTCGCCGTTTGCGACCTTTAATCACAATTCCATACGTGATGCTTACACAGAATGCGCCTTGCGGTATTCCTTCGGCATTGGCAATTTGACTTGCTTCTTGGGAGAAAATGGCGTCCATGTCGAAATCATCTCTAAGTTTTCTAATCTCGTTGCCACCGACGAAAACGGAGACATCTTCATAAAAGGTCTTAAAGCTGCGTTTCGACAATTTGGCGTTGTCCCTAGTGGGGCCATGCCAGACCCTGTAGCGGAAGATGTGCGCGGGAGTCTTTCCCTTGTTTCTTACGGTGAGGGTGTATCGTTTCACTCCAATAGTGGATTGCTCTGTAATCTCCCCCTCAATCCATGCTCTTTCACTGGCTACCAAGCCGTTGGCAGCGCGTCTAGTTTCCCAAGACTGCCAGCCGATAACAGCCGCGGTGACGATTCCGACGGCGACGAGCGCCCATTCGGGCCAGTCGATGGACGCATACCAGTGCGGACGCACGGCGGTGATTAAGGCCAAGAGGGGTCTCATGTTGCTGCCTAATGTACCACTGAAATAGCTATCAAAAATCGATGAACGCGGGCGGCGTGAAGCTGGCCCTGCAGGCTTCCGCTTTTCGCGCTGAGCGCGACGGGCACCTGCCCCTACGAAACCAGCACGGCCGCACAACGCAGCGGCCCTATGGATCCGCGCCGGCGGCAGGGAAAAGCCGCAGAGCTTCTGAGCGGCGAAGGTCTGCGCTACAAAAACGGGCGCAGAGTCAGAGCAGGGCTGTCATCGTCCTTGCTCACTGTCACATTTATGTGCGAAGGCGGCTGACGGAGATTACCGTCAAAAGGGGCAAAAAATGCTGGGTTCCGGGTCGGAGGAACACCGCAGGGAGAATACAGAGGTTCTTCGCTACCGCAGCTTGACGGCTGGGGCTAACCTCGGGCAAGGATTAGGATTCTGAAAACGTCGGCGCGCTCACCCCGCCGGACCACGGCAGCGCCAAATCCGGGCAGTTTCGAGCCGGAGCCCACGAATTTCCAAGCTCACATTTTGGGTAATGAAGGCCGCCGCGAAAAAAGAAAATTGGAGGCGAAGATGACGACGATAAGGAAGCGCGTTGCGATTTTGGCCGGCGCGCTGTTGATGCTGGGCGCAACAACTCCGGTGTGCGCGCACGCGCAAAGCGATCAGCAGCAGCAACAGCAGCAGCAAGACAAAAAACATCCGCCTGCTAAACGCGAGCAGCAGCCGGTTCAGCAAGAGCGGACACAGCAACGAGATCAGCAACGGCAAGAGCAGCAGGCGCAAAAACAACAAGAGCAGCAGCAAAAGCAACAGCGAAAGATGGAAAAGCAGCAGGCGAAACAACAGCAGCAAGAACAGAAGCGAGTTCAAAAGCAGCAACAACAGCAAGAGAAAGAGCAGCGGGCGCAGCGGCCCCGGCAAGAGCAGCAGAGAAACAACCAGCGACCTCAGCGCGGGCAGGAGCAACAAGCGCAAGGACGTACGCAGGGCAGAGGGAACCGCGGCGACCCTCAGCAGATAGCGCATTACGAGCAGGCGCATATGCGGCAATATCGTCCGCATGGGCACGAGCGCGAGGTGCGCATCCCTGATCCGCAGTACCACCAGTACTTTGGAGAAGAGCACAGATTCCACATCAGCCAACGCGTCGTCGTGGACGGTTTTCCGCGATTCCAATACGAGGGCTTCTGGTTCGTGCTAGAAGAGCCGTGGCCGGAATACTGGTATGACACGGACGACTTTTATGTGGTGTACACGGACGACGGATATTTCTTGTACGACTACGATGACCCCGGAGTCGTGGTGGAACTGGTCGTTGTGACAGACGAGGACTGAAAAAAGACCCGGAATTCACGGGGTTTCAGCGAGCAGCACAAAAAATGGGCTGGGCGCGAGGCTGGACGGGACGGAATGCAAGCACAGCCTCGCGTAAACCCAAGAGCGAGCGCCAATTCCAGGCGTTCGTTTTTTTTTTGCGCGTCCGCTAGCTGGCCGAAGCTGACGTGGTGGCAACGCTTTTCGGCGCTGTGCGCGAGAACGATTTGTCCGCAGCGCCGGGAGCGTCGCCGCTCTTGTCGATTTCGATGGAGCCTTTGAAGTAGGCGCCATCCTCGATCATGATGCGGGCGGTGGTCAAATCGCCGACGACGGAGCCGTCTTTCTTGATTTCGATGCGGTCGCGGGCGCGAAGATTTCCCTTCACGTTGCCGTAGACGACCACTTCGCGAGCGATGATGTCAGCGGTGACTTTGGCGCTGGCGCCGACGGTCAATTTGCGCTCTTCGAGATGGACCAATCCTTCCACTGTGCCGTCAATGCTGAGATCTTCGTTGCCGGTGATTTCGCCCTTCACGTGCAGACTTGCGCCCAGCCGCGCCGCAGCGCCGCTGGATGAATAGACCGGCTCATTGGGATTCATTGCCATTGCTTTTGCCTCCGATTTTGGCGGTGTTTGGGTGTACGTCTGCGACTTCGCCGGCGTGCTGGCCGATTTCTCGGGCGCCGCGGAAGGTGCGGGCGGCTCCGGCGCTTTGTTGCTGTTGCCCCAGATAGGACTCATTGAACAACCCCTCCTCCAGATAGACGAATACCGAAAGACGCCTGGACTAGCTGGGGGACTCCGAATCTATGCGTTACGCGTGACGGAGGCAAGCAGAAGTTTTGGGAAAAGTGCCCGGAGAGCAACGGCTCTCAAGAGGCCCTGTTGGCGGGAGACGGCTGGGATTGATTGGGCTGCGGCTGCCGCGCAGGAGCGAGCGCTGGAGCACGCGATCGGCAGCGCACAAAGCTAGTATTTGCGGAGGACGCCGATGACGCGGCCCTGGATTTTCACGTCGTTCGCCGGAACGATGATGGGCGCCATTTTGGAGTTGGCGGGCTGGAGACGGACTTTGCCCGGGCCTTCGCGGTAGAAACGCTTCAGCGTAGCTTCTTCATTGGCAACGAGCGCGACGACAATGTCACCTGTGTTGGCGACTTGCGTCTGCTCAACGACGACAAAATCGCCATCGAGAATGTGGTCTTCGTGCATGGAGTCGCCCTTTACCTGCAAAACGAAAGTGTTCTGACCGCGCGCGAAATCGGCGAGTGAGATGGTTTCGCGATCTTCGATGGCTTCGAGAGGGCGGCCGGCGGCGATGCGTCCCACGAGCGGAAGGCCGACGGCATGGCGCTCGATGACTTGTTCGCGGACAGGCTTGGGAAGCTGAATAATTTCGAGCGAGCGGCTTTGATTGTAACCGCGGCGCAGAAAGCCTTTGCGTTCGAGCGTCGAGAGATGCTTGTGAACCGTGGCGAGCGAATGGAGCCGGAGAGCGCGGGCGATTTCTTCGAAGCTGGGCGAATAGCCGCGCTTGTCGGTAAAGCTGACCAGATAATCGAGAACTTGTTTTTGGCGCTTGGTGAGAGTGGTCATGGCGTCTCCTCGTCTTGCGCGGATGGCACAGTATGGGCGAAGCAAAAGCGAAAAGTCAAGAATTAAATGCGGTGACAGGTGATGAGTGACAAGTGAGGAGCAAGAACAACGTAAAGAATGGCGAGCGCTGACGCCAGGCCATCAACGAAGAACGAAACGATTACTCAGAGGCCGGTATCGGAAAGGCTGCGGCCGTAGCCATTCGTATCGAGCCAATGATGGAGATGGACCTGATAAAGATAGGAGGCGGTCAGTTCGGCGCCGAGCTCATGAGTATCGGCACAAAGGAATGGGACTTGAAGGCCAACGAGCACAGCGATTAAGGATTGCGTGATCTGGTTGGGATCCACCGCACTGTACGGATAGCGCGACTTGACCTGGCTTATCGCGGCGGTAATTACAAGCAGCCGATGCGGAACCTGGCTCATACGCCGGAGGCGCGCAACGAAGACATCCCGGCCGGTGGTAAAGGAGTGGATTAGGTCAGAGAGGTTTTTGCGCTCGACGATGCAGGAAGCTTCCATCCCGGCGACGGAGTAATCGCCGAGCGGAAGGGCGCGGCGCTCGATGCGCTGGAACCAGCGAGCAAAGCGCGAGAAGCAAAATGGATTTTGCTCGCGCGTATCAATGATAGCAGTGGCTCGCGGAGCGCGAAGCTGAGTGCCGCCGCGTTCGGCGATGACGGGAATCGGCGGATGGCGGACGGGAAGAGCGGCAGGCATTTGAGCCATTTGCCATCCGAGCGGAGATTCGATCAGAGTCCGGCGGCGCATCGACTGGAGAGCATAACACGCTGGAGGAGCGACTCGAAATCAGCGGCGGAATGACAGCAGGTCAGTTTGAATTTTGACTGCTATTGTCACGATTAATAAAATTCAAACTGACCACCACCGACGGAGGCGGCCTATTCGGCGCGGAGGGCTTCGACGGGATTGACCGAAGCGGCGCGTCGCGAAGGCAAATAGCTGGCAAGCAGGGCGGTGGCAACTAGCCCAGCAGTGACGGCAGCATAGGTGACAGGATCGAGCGCGCTCACGCCGAAAAGCAGCGAGGACATGAAGCGCATGACGGCGAAAGCGGCGGCGAGTCCGCAGGCGACGCCGATGGCGGTGAGGACCAATCCCTGGCGGACGAACATCAGCGTGAGTTCTTTTTGCTGCGCGCCGAGGGCCATGCGAATACCGATTTCGCGAGTGCGCTGCGAAACGGAATAAGCGATGACGCCGTAAAGGCCAACCGTGCCGAGGAGCAGCGCCATGGCTCCGGCGATGCCCAGCATCACCAGCGTGAAGGAAGTGCGCGCCATGGATTGGCTGTAGAAATAATTGAGCGTGTGGACGCTTGAGAGCGGCAGCTTGGCATCCACGGACCAAACGGCCTGGCGAATCTGATTCATGAGGGCCTGCGAACCGGCGAGCGGGCTGCGGATCGCGAACGCTATATCGCGCGTGGCACGAAGCGGCCCGCTCTCGAATTTCGCGAGCAGCACAGGCCAGTAAACGTCGGCGGGCGCCGTCTTGTTCATCCCCTGGTCGTGAACGTCTGCCACCACGCCGATGATTTGCCGCCAGTCGTCAATGCTGGAGATGCGAATGCGCTTGCCGAGCGCCTTGGCGGGGCTGCCCCAGTATTCACGGGCGAAATTTTCGGAGATAAGCGCTACGGGAATTTTGTCGTACGTATCCGTCCAAGTGACGTCGCGGCCAGCGATGAGCGGGATGCCCATTGCGTGCAAATACCCGGGCGAAATCATCACGTGACGCCGCAGCGGAGGAAGCGCTCCTTGAGCATACGCGCGGTCGGCGGCAAAGACGGGATCCATCCAGTTATTTCCGTCCATCGGAATAGCGCTCGAGAAGCCGACGGAAGAAACGCCTGGAATGGCCGCGAGTTTGTCGCGAATTTGCTGTTCGACGCGAGGGACTTGCGCGTCGGCGGCGACATCGGAACTCGGGATATCGATGCGAAAAGTTTGAACGTCGGCGGGATCGGCAAATCCTGGGTTGACGTGCGTCAAAGCGCGAAAGGTGCGGATCATCAGGCCGGAGCAAATCAGCAGTACGAGCGCGAGGGCCACTTGCACAGTAACAAGAATGTTGCGGGCGCGATGGCGTTCGCGACCCTGGCTGAGGGTGCGACCGCCTTCGCGAAGGCCGGTACCGGCGCGCGCTCCGGCGTACTTGAGAACCGGAATCAGGCCAAAAAGCAGACTGGTAAGCAGCGCGATGGCCAGGGTGAAGAGAAGCACGGGCAGATTGATGCCAATATTGGTGATGCGCGGCAGTCCCGAGGGCGAGAGCGTGACCAGAAAGCGCAGAGCGGCCCAGGCAAGCCCTAAACCGAGAACGCTGCCGAGCAGGCCAATGACCGTGCTCTCGAAGAGCAGTTCGGCGGCGATGCGTCCGCGAGTAGCGCCGAGGGCGGTGCGAATGGCGAGCTCCTGTTGGCGGCCTTCGGTGCGCACGAGGAGCAAGTTGGCGACATTGGCGCAGGCGATGAGCAAGACCATGCCGATGCTGCCCATCAGAACCCACAAAAGGGTGCCGATGTTGCCCACAACGTCATCTTTGAGCGAATGGAGGGCCGGAGCGATGCGCGCCTTCTTGAAAAGGTCGAGGCTGAAGCCCGGCGGAGCGGGAAAAGTTCGAAGAACAATAGGGAGCATGCGGGCTACATCTGCGCTCGCTTGGGCGAGGGTGATTCCGGGCTTCAGGCGCGCCACGGCGTCATAACTAAAGTTGCCGAGAAACGTTTTGTTGCGGTCAAATTGAAATGGCAGAAACAGGGCGATATTCCGCTCATCGAGGAAACGGAAATCCCTTGGCAGCACGCCGATGATTTGCCGAGCCTTCCCGTCGACGATGAGCGTTTTGCCAACGGCGGATGGAGCACCGCCGAATCTGCGCTGCCAGTAGGCATAACTGAGAACTGTGGTGAGCCGAGCGCTCGGCAAATCGTCGCCGCGGGAAAACATGCGGCCAAGGGCGGGCTTCGCATCGAGGATGGGAAGCACGCCGTCGGTTACGTCGAGCGCCGGCACTTGTTCCGGTTGAGCGGTGCCAGTGACGCTCACGGAATCGCTGTTGTAGAGGCCAATATCCTGAAACGTGTGGTTGTGGTCGCGAAAGACGAAGTAATCGGAGGGCGCCATCTCGAAATCTGTGAGACCGACTCCCGGCGCATTAAGCCAAACGCCTATGAGTTGATCGGGGTGAGGATACGGAAGAGGCCTTAGCAATACGCCGTCAACGACGCTGAAAACGGCAGTGTTGGCGCCGATGCCCACCGCGAGCATCAGCAGCGTGAGGAAGGTGAACATCGGAGCGCGGCGCAGGCGGCGGAAGACTTGTTTGAGCTGCGCGGTGAAAAATTCCATCGGCTCGCCTCCTTACATCTCCGCATTGAGAAAACGCAGGATGCCGCAGTCCTGAACTGAAATACGTTTCGTGGAGGAAGAAAGTTCCGTGAGCGAAGTGCGAATTAGAATTAAATGCAGCTTAGTGGCTGGCTTCGAATTCTTTGGCGAGAGGTTTAGGGGCGGCGTTGAGCCAGGCGGCGAGGACGGCGCGGCGCAGCGTTTTCTGGGTGGCGGATTTGAGTTGGACGCGGGTGCAGCCCTGGCGTCCCCAAGCGCCGTTGACCGGCGAAAAAACGGCAGGTTCGTCGGCGACGAAGACTTCCCGCTGGTCGGGCGTGAGCTTCACCATGGCCCACTGCTTATTGGGGTAAGCGAGCGTGGCGAAAATTTTGCCTCGGACGCGAAAATCGGGATGGTTCATGTGCGCAGATTCGACTGTCTCCGGAAAATTCAGAGCGATGCGGCGGAATTGTGCAGGGGTGACCGGCATGGGAACGATCCTACTATGGCCTTTCAGACCGCTCAAGTTGGCCAGCCAAGCCTCTTGCAACATTTCCTGCACAGAAATAGCTTTGTGACGCAAATCACAGAGATTCTCTGTTGTGTCCGGTAGCTTCGGAAAGTCATTCAGTTCAGAGCACATTGGTTGAATCCAGAATGAAAATTCCGCCGTCCTATTCGGGGATTGATGAGAGAATCTTTGCGCGCGTCTTGCGCGAAACAGAAATTCGTAGCGCCGATTTGCGTATCCGGCGATTCAGTGAATGCGTCCTAAATTCAGAGGAGATGGATTGATGGCAAGCGTAATTGCAGTGCCCCGGGAGACACAGCCGCTGGAAAAACGCGTGGCCATGGTGCCGAAAGTGGCGGAGCGGCTGGCAAAGCTCGGCGCGAAAGTGCTGGTAGAAGCGGGAGCGGGCGAGAATAGCGGAATTCCCGACGCGGACTATGCGAAGTTTGCCACGCTGGTGAGCAATGCGGAGCAGCTCTATCGCGACGCTGACATTGTGCTGAAAGTCGCACCACCCGCCGCGTCACAAATTAAATGGATGCGCGAAGGCGCGCTGCTGCTCTCTTTCGTTTACGCGCGGCAGCATTTGGAGGAATTAAAAGAACTGTGCGACAGAAAAGTCACCGCGTTCGCGATGGAATTGATTCCGCGAATCTCGCGAGCGCAGAGCATGGACGCGCTGTCGTCGCAAGCGGTGGTGGCCGGCTACAAAGCGGCGCTGCTGGCGGCGTCGCGGCTGAAAAGATTTTTCCCGATGCTGACCACTGCGGCGGGTACTATCCGTCCGGCAAAAGTGCTGGTGATTGGCGCGGGCGTAGCGGGTTTGCAGGCGATTGCGACTTCGCGGCGGCTGGGCGCGCAAGTCTCGGGCTACGATGTGCGCGCGGCGAGCCGCGAAGAAGTGGAATCGCTGGGCGCGAAATTCGTTTCCGGAGATATTAAGGCGGAGGGCGAAGGCGGTTACGCGCGAGAATTGACCGCGGAAGAGCGCAAAATGCAGCAGGACGTGCTGATGCAAAGCGTGCGCACCTCAGACGCTATCATTTGCGCGGCAAGCCTGCCGGGGCGCGACGCTCCGAAAATCCTGCTGAAATCGATGGTCGAGGGCATGAAGTCCGGCTCGGTGGTCGTGGATATGGCGGCGGACACGGGCGGCAACTGCGAACTGACTGAGCCGGGCAAGGAAGTTCAGCACGGCAGCGTCACAATTGTTGGCCCGCTGAACCTCGCCAGCACGCTCGCCGAGGATGCCAGCCAGATGTATGCGAACAATCTTTACAATCTGCTGAGCCTGATGCTGAAAGACGGGCAAATTTCGCTCGATTGGAGCGATGAAGTGATCGCCAAGACGGCGCTCACGTTCGCGGGAGAAATCAAGCACGAAGGGACGCGGCAATTGTTGGAAGGAGCGATGAAATAATGATGACCGGATTTGTGGCGCTCTACATTTTCATGATTGCGGCCATCGCGGGATACGAAATCATCTCGCGCGTGCCGGTAATTTTGCACACGCCGCTGATGTCGGGCTCGAACTTCGTGCACGGAATCGTGCTGGTGGGCGCGATGGTGGTGATGGCCGAGGCGCGAGGCCCGCTGGAACTGACTGTCGGCTTCATTGGAGTGGTGATGGCAACGTCAAACGTGGTCGGCGGATATGTTTCGACCGAGCGCATGCTGGAAATGTTCAAGAGCAAGAAGGAGAACGCGTAGTGGCGCACACTTCGATGAGTTTTGCGGTGCAGGCCAGCTACCTGATTGCCACTCTGCTGCTCATAGTCGGATTAAAGCGCATGAGTTCGCCGCGCACCGCGCGCAACGGAATGCTCATGGCTGGAGTGGGCATGCTGCTGGCGACGGTGGTGACGTTCGCTTATCTGCCGGGAATTTACCGGCTTGCTTCGTCAGCTGCAGAACAACAGGGCGCCTGGTGGCACCGGCTGATTCTCATTGTGATCGCGATCACCGTCGGCGGGATTCCGGCATGGTGGTCGGGACGGCGCGTTCCGCTGACAGAGATGCCGCAGATGGTGGCGATTTACAACGGTCTGGGCGGCGGAGCGGCAGCGGCCATTGCGGCGGTGGAACTGTACAGCGGGCGCGCGTATCTGGGCTCGCTGGCGTTTCCAGTTATTGCTGTGATTGGAGCGCTGGTTGGCGCAATCGGACTTGGCGGAAGCATTATCGCGTTCCTGAAATTGCAGGGCTTGATGGGCAGCCCGCGCATCATCGCCAGAAATTTCATCAACGGCGTTCTGGCAATTATTTTGCTTGCGCTGACTATCGCCAGCATTTTCCCGCACTCGGCTTCTTACGCTCACCTTTCGGTTGATTCACTGGTGGGAATTTTCCTGATCGTTTCATTGCTGTTTGGAATTCTGATCACGCTGCCGATTGGCGGCGCTGACATGCCAGTGGTGATTTCGACGTACAACGCATGCATCGGCCTGGCGGTGGGCTTCGAAGGCTTCGTGCTGCAAAATCCGGCGATGATTATTGCCGGAATGATTGTGGGCGCGGCGGGCACGCTCTTGACGGTGCTGATGGCGAAAGCGATGAACCGCTCGTTCTTTAACATATGGCTAAGCGGGTTTGGCGACGTGAAGGCCGCCGAGGCCGCGGGCGGCGTGCAGCAAGTGATGAAATCCATGGACCCGAGCGACGCGGCGGCGACCATGGCCTATTCTGAGGACGTCATCGTCGTGCCGGGATACGGGCTTGCAGCGGCGCAGGCGCAGCACAAACTCTGGGAATTTGTGCAGATGCTGCAGAAAAAAGGCGTGCGCGTGCGTTTCGCCATTCATCCTGTCGCGGGACGCATGCCGGGGCACATGAGCGTGCTGCTGGCCGAGGCAGGCGTGCCGTACGATTTGATTTTTGACCTGGAGGAAATCAATAGCGACTTTGCGACGGCTGATGTGGCGCTGGTGATTGGCGCCAACGATGTGGTGAATCCGGCGGCGCGCACGGACAAGTCCAGCCCGATTTACGGCATGCCTATCCTCAATGCGGACCAGGCCCGGCAGGTGATGGTGATCAAGCGCGGGCGCGGAGCGGGATTTTCCGGCATCGAGAATCAATTGTTCTTCGGAGACAACACGCAAATGATTTTCGGCGACGCGCAGGGCGTCATTTCCAAGATGATTCAAGCCTTAAAGGAACTCTGACGTCAGGCAATTTGCTGCGACGCGGATGCAAAGTCGATTAGATACGGTGTTTTGCAAAGAAAGAACCGTGTGTTACGCTTGAATTCTCCGGGCCAACCGGGAAAATCAAACTGATAAGAAGGCTTATGTCGGCGAATTTTTGCTGGATGATTGGCGGACCGCAAGGAAGCGGCTTGAACGTGAGCGCGGAGATTTTTGCGAAGGCGCTGAGCCGCTCGGGCTATTACGTTTTCGGGCAGATCGAGTATCACTCCAACATAAAAGGCAAGCATAGCGCGTATAAGCTGCGCATTTCCGACGAGCCGGTGGGCTCGCACGTAGACGCAGTGCACCTGCTTTCGTCGCTCGACGAAGAAACGCTGATCGGCGATTTGTACCGCGAATTTCCGGCGCATCGCGGGCACGTGCACGAAATCGCGGCGGGCGGCGCGATTCTCTACGATGTGGAGCAGAAGCGTTTCGCTGACACGATTCAGCGCAAAGATATTTTCCTGTGGGAAATGCCGTATGCGGAGCTGCTGGATCGCGCGCTTACCGAAGCGGGCAAGCCGGGGCAGGCGCGCGCATACCGCATCATGACCAACACGCTGGCGCTGGGCGCGTCGGCGGGCGCGGTGGGATTCGAGTTCGAGGCGGTGGCCGCGGCGATTCGCGATAGTTTCGGCGCGAAGGCCGGCAAAGTGGCGGACCTGAACGTGAATGCGGCGCGCTACGCGTATGAATACGCAAAGGGAAAATTCGCGCACCAGCTGAAGTTTTCGCTGCCACAAGCGCCCGCGAAGCGCGAGCAAATTCTGGTAAAAGGCACCCAGGCCGTCGGCATGGCGAAAATCAAAGCGGGCTGCGGCTTGCAAACGTATTATCCGATCAGCCCGGCGACGGACGAGAGCGTTTATCTGGAAGGCTATCAAAGCGAGCAGAATTTAGTCGTGCTGCAAACGGAAGATGAAGTTTCAGCGATTGACGCGGCAGTGATGGGAGCGCACGGCGGCGTGCGCGCTTCGACTTCCACTTCCGGGCCGGGATTCGCGCTGATGCCGGAGGGACTGGGATTCGCGGCGATTACCGAAGCGCCCGGGCCGGTGGTAGTGCTCTACCAGCGCGGCGGCCCTTCCACGGGATTGCCGACGCGGCAGGAGCAGGGCGATTTGCTCTTCGCGCTGCACGCCGGGCAGGGCGACATTCCGCGCATCGTGATGGCTCCAGGCGACATCGAGGAATGTTTCTACGACACATTCGACGCGTTCAATTACGCGGACCGCTACCAGTTGCCAGTGATTGTGCTGGTGGACAAGCACATGTCGAGCTGCTATCAGACGCTGCCACCGTTCAAGACTTCGCATTTGAAGATCGACCGCGGAATGCTGAAGCCGGCGAGCGCCAATGGAAATTACGAGCGGTACGCGTTCACGAAAGACGGACTGAGCCCGCGAGCGATTCCCGGTCAGGAAGGCGGGATTTTCTGGTCCACTTCCGACGAGCACGACCCGCGCGGACACATCACCGAGGGCATCGGCAACCGCCTGGCGATGATGGAAAAGCGCATGGGCAAAGTGGGATTGGCGGCGCGCGAAATTCCCGACGGAAAGAAGTACAAATTTTCGGGGCCAGCGGCGCCGCAGAAGATTCCGATGCTGGCGGTGTGCTGGGGATCGACGAAAGGCGCGGTTCACGACGCGCTGCATCACGCGGATCCGCATCACAAACGCTACGCCATGCTGCAAATCCGGCTGATGAATCCATTCCCGGCGGAAGCGGTGAAAGAAATACTATCGCGCGCGGAGCGGGTCGTCTGCTTTGACGGAAATTATTCGGGCCAACTGGCGCAGGTGATTCGCGCGGACACGGGGATTTCAATTCAGCACCGCGTGGTGAAGTACGACGGGCGGCCTTTTTCCGAGGATGAAATCATGGTGGCGCTGGAAGCGGCGAAGCAGGAAGCGCCAGCGCGCCTGGTGATTTCAGAGGGCCGCGTGGTGGAAGAGGGGCACGGCAACCGTCAATTCGACGAAATGATCGAGCTGCGCGGCAGCAATCCCAAAATGCTGGCGCCCATGGTACCTCTGCCGCCGGGGTACAACCGATAAGGCAGTAGCGAGCGACGGTCAGTGATCAGTAAAAGGGAAAATTACAAATGAGCACAGTAATACCGGAAACTAAGAACCTTCAGGTCGCGGATTTCAAGAGTGATGTTCACAACGACTGGTGCCCGGGCTGCGGCGATTTCGGCGTGGTTTCCGCGGTGCAAATGGCGCTGGCCAAACTACAAGTGCCGCCGCATCGCGTCGCGGTGATCAGCGGAATCGGCTGCGCGGGCAAAACCGCGCATTATATGCAAGCGTACTCGTTCCACACGCTGCACGGCCGCGTGATGCCTTCCGTAACTGCGATGAAGCTGGCGAATCACGATTTGACGGTGATTGGCGTGGGCGGCGACGGCGACGCGTACGGCATCGGCGGCGGGCATTTTGTCGCTGGCGGGCGCCGCAATTTGAATATCACTTACGTGGTGATGAACAACGACGTTTACGCGCTGACCAAAGGGCAGGCCTCGCCGACGATTGCCAAAGGGCAGAAGACCAAATCCATGTCCGAAGCGTCCATCATGGACGCCATCAATCCGATTTTGCTGGCGCTGGCGTGCGGTTACACTTTCGTCGCGCGCGGATACGCGCTGGACACGAAATACTTGTCGGAAATCATCGCACAGGCCATCGAGCATCGCGGCAGCGCGCTGGTGGACGTGCTGCAAACTTGTCCTACGTACAATGACCTTCACACCAAGGGATTTTACGCGGGGCAAGTCGAAGGCCAGCCGCGCCTCTATCGCCTCGACCAGACAGGATACGATCCAGTCGTTCACAATCCTGACGACCCGGTCGAGATCGCGCAGAAAAAAGCGCAAGCGCTGCTGAAATCGCAGGAGGCTGGCGGAAGAATTCCGCTGGGCGTTTACTACAAGCTGGACACGGCCACTTACGAAGATCACCTCAAGGCGAAAATCCCCGGGCTGCAGGAAAAGCCGCTCGCGGAACTCGATTTGTACCACCGCGATATCACTGCGAATCTGCAAGAGCTGATGTAGGCATTAAGCTCATTCTGGCCGCGAGTGACCTAGGACTGACCCTGCTTGCTTTTTCGATCTTTGATAATGTACTCTTTGCGAATTCTACTTAGATGGGCCGTCAATAATGCGGAGGGGTGCCTAGACTCCAACTATGAATTTCACAGCGGAGCATTGGTTCCGTGTCCAGCCTTGGTGCTCGCGTTTAGCACTGCCGGCTGCGGAGGTTCGCCTTCGCAGTCGTCAGGCGGAGGGCCTCCTCCCCCGCCTCCTCCATTTCAGCCGCGGCCGTTCCCAGGAGATTTTTTCATGCGCCTGCCGAACCAAGGCATCGGTGCGGCAGTCCCAGATGAAGCATATGACTTCGCCACAAAACAAGTGTTCGTAAGCGATCCCGACGTCAATGCCGTGGAAGTTTACTCCACAGTTGATGGGCACCATGTGGCGGAGATCGGCGTGCCCGGTCCCGCTGGTCTAGGCTTTTCTCCGGATTATAAGGAGCTGGTCGTTGGCACAATTACGCCCTATATCTATCTAATCGACCCATCCGCGCTGCACGTAACGTCAGAAATCGCAATCCCTCCCAGCCAACTGGGAACGGATGCGCGAGGCGATACGACGCTGCCTGTAATGCCGTACGCCATGGCAGATGGAAGCATCTTCATCGGCATGGGCGTTACGCCAGAATCATCATCGCTGGCATCCGTCGCTGTTACGCATCTCTTGCGATACGTTCCAGCGAGTGGGACCTTCACGCCGGAAGATCCGAATGCCAGCGGACTCCTATCCGCACCGGCCCGTTCGGGGGACGGGAAATATCTGATTTGCGCCTCCGGACAACTCTTCCTCTATTCTGTTAGCGCGCAAGCTTATGTGGCCACCTCCACTGCTCTCCCTGCACAGAGCACGAGTACCTTCGTGGCCGCTAATCCGGACGGTTCGCAGTTTGCCTCAATCAGCAATTCTGAGGTTATGCTTTGGTCGGCAAACCTGACTCAGCAAGGCAGCTCGTACACGATTCCTGCGACCATTCTCAGCGCTCCCATTTACAGTCGGGATGGAAATGATCTGTATGCCATTGATCAAACGCTTCTCTATGCCATAAACACGCAGACCGGCCAACCCGCCGGTTATCTCGGGATATCCGTAGGTTCACTATTTCCGACGCTCACGCTTTTCGATGCGGATGAAAACAACCATTTATTCGGCGGAATCTCGCCGGGCGGGGCTGTCGTCGTCAACGCCTCCCAGCTTGACACGGTAGCCCCACCGCTGAATATTCCTGATTTTACCGGCCCCAGTACGGAGGCAAATCCAAATGTAGGCCCAGTCGGTGCCGGGACACAAGTTCAGTTCATTCCAGCTCCCGCTGCCTCCGGCGGAAACGCTGATGGGATTGCAGATTCGATGGAAGCGTATTTCGGATCGGTTCCAGCGACGCAAGACGTTGTGGCACCGTACCCGGCCTCATCGAATGGAGGAAACTTTCTGACGGCGACTGCCCCGGCGACAACCACGAGCGGACCTGTATCCGTGCTATTGACGGATGCGAACAACAATCCGGTCTTCCTACCTGACGCTTATACCTATGGGCCACGCCTCCTTCGAGTAGAACCCAACGTTGTTTCTTCTCAGGGAGGTGACCAGATCACTTTAGTTGCCTATGGGCTTGGCTTTTTCGATTTGAATAGCATCTCCGTCACCATCGGCGGCGCGCCTGCCGGCAAAGTCAACCTCAACTCCTATGCCTCAGCTGATTATCCCGAGCAGTCTATCAGTGTTACTGTGCCGGCGGGCACCCCGGGTTGGGCGGACATAGTTGTGACGACACCCAACGGCACTGATACGATGAAACGCGGTGTGGAGTATCTGCAGAAAGAAGCAAATCTTAACGGTGGTCCGTTTGGGTTCGCAGTTTACGATTCCGTGCGCGACCGTTTTTATCTCACGGGCAATGGGAACAGTGTTGCAGTATTCGATCCGGGCACTCAGAGCATGCTGGCCCCCTTGCAGTCCGCGGCCGTAAGTGCGAGTGCGACGCTAGAGAGCGAAGCGTTGACGCCCGACAGCAACACGCTTCTTGTCGCGGATCCGGCCGATAAGTTGGTTGTGATTTTCAATCTTGCAGCAGGAACCAGTACCACCGTCAACGTGATGCTGCCGTCGGATCCGCCAACGACTCTCTCAGCGCCCATGTCCTTAGTGGCTGCTGCAAATCACCGTGCTTTCGTGAGTCTTTCTCCATGCATTCCAGATCCAGTTCGCGAGATCAATCTCAGCAATCTGAGTGTCCAGACGCGTCCAGACGCGGCTTCAACTTGCACGACATATGTTCCTTACCCGGAACTCGGTGGCTCAAGCGCCGATGGCAGTACTATTGTTTTTGCCAGTAACAACGAACTGCAACCTCCTGGCCCTGAATACATCTGGCGCTACGACGATGCTTCCGATGCATTTCATGGACCCGTTCTTGTTGCGGATTCGCCATGGGTGGCAGGATGGGCTGCTGCGAACCAAGACGGAAGTGTGATCACGCTCAGTCAGGGAACTTTAGACCAGCAGCTTCTTCCCCGTGTCCCCATCACGCAGTCCTTCGGCGAGGATTCCCGCCTGAATGAGACAGGAAGCCTTCTTTATGCGTCCAATGGAAGCAGTGACCAGGTCACAGTGTTGGATACCCACAACGGTCGCCGTCTTTTACTCCTCGATCTCCCCGCCTCTTTGGGACCCTCTACGGGGCCTTACAGGCCACTGGCTATAGATCCAACAGGGCAGCAAATCTTAGTGGCCACGCAATCAGGACTCTCATATTTCAAACTGAGCGTCGTACCGTTAGCAGTTGGAACCGTTTCTCCAACCCAAGGGCCGGCGGGAACAACTATTCAACTGAAAGGTAGCGGCTTTGTTTCTGGTACAACGGTTCAGATCGGAGGACAAGCCGCCTCATGTGGTGTTGTGGATAGCGAGACAATATCCTGCACCGTTCCCAACCTGACTTCCGGCCCGACATTCATGACCCTTACAAATCCAGACGGCCAAACCTACTACTTCGAGAACGTGTTCACAGTACAGTAAGGAGTGAACTAACGCGGCGAGGTTGCGACCGGGCCTGGTGGAGCGGCAGGCGTGTTCGCCGGACCCGCAGGTGGCGCAGGGGATGATGCAGTTGAGGCAAACGAGGTGCCGGGTTGTGGCAGGAGCGCCATTTCCTTGTCGCGCACGGCGGTGAAGGCGGGCATGTCGCGTTTCGCCACTGGACTGGAAGGTGGCAGCGGCAGCCGCTCGAAATTCAAAAAGCGCCCGTGGCGCTCGATGCGAAAATCCAGATGCGGGCCAGTGGCGAGTCCAGTCATGCCCACACGGCCGATGGTTTGCCCCTGCGCGACGCGCTGTCCGACATGAACCAGAATCCGCGACAGGTGCATGTAATACGTCTGGTAGCCGTTGATGTGCTGAATCTTTACCAGCCGCCCATCCTCGCCCTTCCAACCGGCGTAAATCACGCGCCCATCGCCAATGCTCTGCACCGGCGTGCCGATGGGCGCGCCATAATCGGTTCCCAGATGCGGGCGATAGACTTTCAGGATGGGATGAAAGCGGTCATAAGTGAAGTGCGAAGTAATTCGCGCCGCGAATTTCAAAGGCGAATGCAGAAAAGCTTTCTTTAGCGATTTCCCGGCGGGCGTGTAGTAGGCAGGAACTCCTGCAGGATCGTGGAACAGCACGGCGCGATAGGCACGGCCATCATTGTCGTATTCTGCCGCGAGAATTTTGCTATAGCCGAGAATTTGGCCGTTCGCGAGTTCCTTCTTCTCGACGACAACGCGGAAAGTGTCGCCCGGCCGCGGGTCGGTATAGAAATCCAAATCCCAACTGAAAATATCCGCGATGCGCATGGCGAGCTCAGGAGATTCTCCGGCCTGGGTGACCGCGTCGAACAGCGAGCCCTCGACTTTGCCGGAAACCGAATCGGTTACCGTAGTGGTTGGGATGGTATCCACTTCGGCGTGGAATTGACCATTGTGACGCGCAAGCTCCAGGAAATGCTGCGGGTCAATTTGATAGCGCAGTTCGGCGAGCTGGCCAAAAATGTTCCGAGCGATTTTGAGCTGATTTCCGGCCCGCAATGTGCGGAAGTCGAAAACTGATTGCGCGGCGGCGATGATTTGCTCCGCCGTTGCAGGATCCACATTCATGCGCGCAAGAATGGCGGCAAACGGCAGGCCTTGCGGAACGGTAAGCGAAGTGAAAACCAGCTTGGGAGCCGGTACCGCGACTGGCTTGCGCGCCAACGCGATTTCACGGGCGAGGCGGTGTTCCAACACAATACGAGAAACGTACGAACCGGCGACACACAGCGCCGCGACGAAACCGGCGATGCACCACGCGACGAATCGTTTGCAAGTCATTTTGCGGGTTGAATCTCTCTCCGCGAAAATCCTGACGCGCAGAATACCCCCGTTCGCTAGGATGCCAAAGCAGAAATCGCAGTGACGTAGGCGGAGAATATCCTGTCCGCTGGTTCAGGGGGAGATCTAGCGCTTCGGCTACTTTATCCAACTGCCTTGTCTCGCCGTCGCGTGGTTTCCCACGTCGCGCGCTGCGTGTTTTACCGCATGGAATTCGGGCGAAAACCGTATTGGGTCTCCGTTCTCGAAACGATTTAATGAATTCCGTTTGGACCTGATTGCTCTGAGCGCGATGCTCGGGCGAAAGGGTCGAGGGAAACGGAAAACGCACATGGAAAAGAGTGTGATGTTTACCGGCCCAGAGCTTGTTTGCGCAGACTGTGGCGCTCGTTTTCGCGCACGCCGCGTGACTGACGGCGTGGAAGAAATCTGCGACCGTTGCTATGAGGCGCGGTTCCCTGCCCGTGATTTAGAGCCGCGCGCCGTCCAACGGCACTCGCACCATCCTCTAGCGGCCGACTAGACCATTCTCTCGGCGATTAAATCTTTTACAAATTGTTTTGACGCTGCGCGTTTATATTACTTGCGCGAGTTCGCGCAAAAACCGCCGCATCTCCGCGGGCGTTCCTGCGGTAATTCGTGCGAATCCCACGCGGCCGGCGCTGCACGACTGGTCGCGAATCAGGATTTCGCGACGCGCCAGTGCGGCGACGATTTCCGGCCCGCGCGCGCCAAAGTCGGCGAGCACAAAGTTTGCGGCGCTGGGAAAAATCTTCACCCCGAAGCCGCGCAACCCGGCCTCCAGAATTTTCCTGCCGCGAAGAATTTGGCCCACCGCTCGACGAACGAATTGCGGATCGCGCAACGCGGCCTGTGCCGCCACGAGCGAAGCGACTCCGAGCGGAAACGGCGCCTGCGCGCGCCGCAGAATTGTTGCAATATCGCGGTAGGCGAAAAGGCAGCCGATGCGCAAACCCGCGAGCCCGGATGCTTTGGAAAACGTGCGCGTCACCGCTAGATTCTTTCGGTGGCGGATCCATGGCAGCGCCGTCACGCCGGAAAATTCGAAGTATGCCTCATCGATGACCACCAGTGTGCGCGTCGCGGCATTCACAATTTGCGCGAGCGCATTTTTGCCGAGCAGCGTTCCAGTTGGATTATTCGGATTGGCGAGAAAGAAAACTGCCGGCGCATCATGCAGCGCACGCAAAACGTCGCGCAGCGGAAATTGCATCTGCTCGTCGCATCGCAAAGTGCGAAGGCGCGCTTTGCGTTGCTCCGCGTAAAAGCGATACATCGGGAAAGTAGGCTCGACCAGCAGCACGGAGCGGCCGCGCTCTAGAAAAACGTCCGCGATGAGCCGCAGCGCGTCGTCAATGCCGCCGGTGAGCACCAGTTCGTCCGCGCGCACACCAAAAAAGGGCGCAATGCGCGACGCGGCGATTCCCTTCTCTGGATACATGGAAAGGGCGGCGCTATCGAGGCTTCGCAAAGCGGCGCGGACGCGCGGCGAGCATCCCGCAAGGCTTTCGTTCATGTCCAGGCGCAACTTGCCCCGGCGATCCTCGAGCATCGGCGGCCGCTCGTGGAGTTTCACGAGGGCTTTTCGCGGAGCGATTTTATTTTTCATGCCTTACTTCTCATGTTGCGATTTTACGCGCACGCGCATCGTGCGCACGATGAAGCTTCGCAAATCATTGCGGATTATAGACCCGGGCGGAGAAATTTCTCAGAGGTGCGCTGCGGACCAGAAAAACAAGCAGAAATAAGACCTTCACTCGCCGGAGGCGGGAGTGACGTGCTCGGGCGAACCATTCTGCTGTGAGTCATTTTGTTGCGATTCGTTCTGCGGCTCATTTTGCTGCGAGCCATTCGCCCTTGACTCCGGCGCAGATTCGGGGGCGTTCGTTTCAACGGATTTTTCAGCCTCTGCGGACGACGCGGGCGCTTCGGCGGCTTTTTCAGTTTCCGTAGCCGCGGAATTCACAGCAGCCGCCACGGATTCCGCTTTCGCGGGCTCTGCCGAAACTGAAGTAGTGGCAGCTGGAGCTTCCTGTTTCGCTTGCGCTTCGAACCGCGCCGCGAGCGCCGAAGCGAGCAATTCAACAATAATTTTCGCGCCGCGACCGTCGACATCCTTTTCCGGATTGTACGCGGCGACTTCGAGCGCGGCCAGCCGTGGGTGCTTTGCGAATACTTCGAGCGCCTGGCGAACTTCATCGAGCCGCAAACCGCCCTCGCCTGGCAAATCCGTCGCATCGAAATCTTCGCGGGAGATCACGTCCACGTCGAGGTGCACGACCAACTCATTCTTGCCGCCGTGAATGCGCTCGATGGCCATTTCGGCGGCGGCCACAGGGCCCATTCTGCGAATGTCCGCCGCGCGAAAACAGCGAATGGCCGTTCGCGAAAGAACTCCTTCTTCGGGAGCATCCAAACGGCCCACGCCAAAGAGCGCCACGTCCGGATCGCGCACCAGCGGAGGCTCAGGCCAGAAGCGAATCATTTCCGCCGCGCCGCGACCGGTGAGATGCGCGACCACCATTCCATCCACGCAGCCCGAAGGCGAAGTGGCCGGCACATTCAAATCGGCGTCGCAATCCATGTAAACGATGCTCGCGCCGCGATAATAGCGCCGCACGCCGGCGACCGTCGCCAGAGCCGATGAACAATCGCCCGTCAAAATCAGCGCCAGGCCGCCCGTTTTCACCGCCGCCTCGACGCGCGGCTTCAGCGCTTCCAGCGACGCAACCACGCGAGCCAAATTTCGCGCCCGCGGACTTTCTTCATCGGGCTTGTAGAATTCTACGGGATCGTCGCCGATGTCGGCGACACTGTAGCCGACGGCTTGCAGCCGTTCCGTCAGGCCCGCCACGCGCAACGCCTGCGGAGCTTTTTCGTGCCCCGGCGCGAGAGCGGCCGCGCTGGTCGGCGCTCCCAAGAGGACAATCTGTTTCGGCTGGCGGACAATCCGCACCGCCATCACATGGCTCCTTCGAATAACAGAATTTCGTAATCGAAACGCGGCTGCTCTAACTTGCAACCGGCTTGCGCGCCGCGGCCAGTTCCGGCGGAAGCGTAAAGCGAACATCTTCGCGAATCAAATCCAAATCGCGCTGATCGGTGAAACCGAAATTCGCCAGCCGCTGGCTCACCTGCTCGACCAGAATTTCCGGCGCGGATGCTCCAGCGGTCAACCCCAGCCGGACAACACCTTCAAACCACGCCGGCTTCAAATCGTTTCCGTCTTCGATTAAACGCGCCGCCACACCCGCTCGCTGCGCCACTTCCACCAGACGGTTCGAGTTGGAACTGTTCGCCGAGCCAACCACCAGAATCATATCCACTTCGCGGGTCAGCGCCTCGACGGCTTCCTGGCGATTCTGCGTGGCGTAGCAAATATCGTCCGACGCAGGGCCCACAATTTTCGGGAAGCGCTGCCGCAAGCGCGCCACAATTTCTTGCGTGTCGTAAAGGCTCAGCGTGGTCTGTGTCAAAAACGCCAGTTTTTCCGGATCGCTGACGTTCAATTCGTCCGCTTCTTCGACGCTGCCCACCACCACTGTTTGCAACGGCGCTTCGCCGGACGTCCCGACAATTTCCTGATGGTCGCGATGGCCGATCAAAATCAGCGTGCGACCCTCGCGTGCAAATTTGCGCGCCTCCAGATGAACTTTGGTGACTAGCGGACACGTAGCGTCAATCACGCGCAGCGCGCGCTCCTTCGCTTCCTCGCGAACGCGCGGCGGCACGCCATGCGCGCTGAAAACCAGCACGGCGCCCATTGGGACTTCGCCAATCGTTTCCACAAAAATCGCGCCACGCTGCCGCAACTGCTCCACCACGTAGCGGTTGTGCACAATTTCGTGGTGCACGTAGACCGGCGCGCCATACGCCTCCAGCGCCAGTTCCACAATGTCCACCGCGCGCACCACGCCGGCGCAGAAGCCACGCGGGCGCACCCGCACCAGCACTTTCCGGCCGTTCGCGCCAGCCTGTCCGGCGCCTTGTATATTAGCTATATCGCTAGGCATAGATTCTTTATGTTACCGCACTCGCGCCACCTGCGCCAACGGCTTTCCTTTTGCCTCGGCCTTTGCTGTGAACGCGACAATCCGGTGATGATACTCTTACACACGCATCGCAACTGCAAGTTGGAGCATAACTTATGATTCTTAAGGACAAAGTCACGATTGTCACAGGAGCGGGACGAGGAATTGGGCGGACGATTGCCCTGCGCTTCGCAGCAGAAGGCTCAGCGATCTTGCTTGCCGCGCGCACCGAAGCGCAGGTGCAAGCAGTCGCGGCTGAATTGAAATCGGCGGGGCGCAAAGCTGCCGCTATTGCCGCCGACGTATCCAAGGAATCGGACTGCGAGGCGATTGTCCGCGAAGCTCGCAAGCACTTCGGACGCGTCGACATTCTGGTGAACAATGCTGGAATTTTGGGGCCAGTGAAAGCGGTCGAGGAACTCTCGCCCGAGGAGTGGGATGAAGTCATCGCCGTGAATCTGCGCGGGCCGTTTCTGCTGTCGCGATTGGTGCTGCCGGAAATGTACCAGCGAGGCTCCGGAGCGATTGTCAACATCTCCAGCGTAGCCGCGAAAGGCGCGTTTCAATGGAATAGCCCGTACGCGGCGTCAAAGGCGGGATTGGGAGGCTTAACGCGCACCATGGCCGCCGAAGGGGCGCGAAAAGGCGTTCGCGTGAATACGATATGCCCCGGGCCTGTGCCTGAGACCGAAATGTCCCAAGAATTGGGCAAAGGGCTCGCCGAACGGCTGAAAGCCCCTCCGGAGCAGCTTTTCAGCCGCTTCGTCGAAGGAATACTCCAAGGCAAGCCGCAAACGGCCAGCGATGTGGCCGAAGCCGCGTTTTTCTTGGCCTCACCCCGGGCCGCAGCAATTACCGGGCAGACTCTGAATGTGGACGGCGGAATGTCTTTTTACTGACCGCTTCCACGCGTTCCCATTGTCGGCGAGCAACCACTCCAACCGTCTTGTAGTTCGCCTGCACCCAGCCGAGGCCCCGGTCTCCTGCTTCGCTGACAACGTAAATCGCCATCAGCAGCACGAGAAAACTGCCAAAAACGATGCCAAACAGCAGCTCAGCGGCGACCAGTTCCTGGAAAAAGTAAATATTCAGCGCGATAACCGCAGCTAGACTCCACCACACCCACTTCGGGATACGACCGATTCGCATGTCCAAGCACCTACCCCCGTTTCCTTAGATGCAAATCGGGGGCCGAAGGAGCAGCCAGGAACTGCTTCGCTATCATTTAGTTGGCGGAAGGCCCTTGGGCGCTGGTGGCAAATCGGGAAAATCGGTTTCCGCGAATGTGCGAGATTTTGCGGATTTCTTTGTGGACCCGGGCTGCCTGTGCCTTTGTAGGGCAGAGCTTCGGATTTTGGGGCTTCTGCGGCTTTGCATTTGCTTTGTTGCTCTTCGCTTCGCTCACGACGTAGGCAAGCAAAATCAGCGCGCTCAGCGGCTTTTACCCGCTTCTTCCCTCAATTTGCGCACCAGGCCACTGCGCACCAGCCAGGCCAGCGTTTCGATGAAAAAATTCCGCGAAAGATGCTCGCGTTTGCCGATCGGCCAGCCCTTCATCGAAGCGTGGCGCGCCATGGCCGCGGCTTCTCCTTCGTGAAAGACGAAACGCGGGGGGCGATGTGTCAGCCAGCGAATGTATTCGAAGGTCTTGCGCACCAAACCTCTCTGCTGGCGCACCAGTTGCTGGTGAAGCGCGCCATTCACAGGACTGAGCCACGCGAAGACCAAACACTCCGGCGGCTCGGGATGCAAAAACGCGAACTTCCCCTCCCCTTCTGTCAAATAGCCGACAAAAAAACCAAACTGCGCTTTGGTCACGCGAGGCAAGGAGTTTCTCGCGACAGTTGATTTGGATTCCGCTGGCGCACCTGCGAGGAACCAATAGCCTTTGAGGCCACGTTCGCGCGCGGCCACCGGGATGTAGCCCTTCAGGTACGGCGAAGCCAATTCCAGCACCCACGCGTTAGAGTCCGGGCTGGGACGAGGCTGACGCTTGCGAGTCCTTCGTGGCGTGCGCATGGCTGACTTCATTTCGCGGGCCCGCGTCTGTTTTTAGCAAGCAGCCTTAGTGTGCTGAGCAAATCTCCGGAGCGCGGGTAATAGAAATTCGCAAACACCCACCGTTTGTTGCGGCGTTCGATTTCCGGGAGCACGACAGGGCTTTTGCCTTTCTCGCCCGAGTGGACAGCGAACACCTCAACAGAATAGCTATCTCTCTTCCGTACTACTTTCCCGACGGCGTAGTGGTCAGGCGGATCGCCTGGGTCTTGGCTATTTAAAAAGGGATCAAAATCCAGGCCTACAAGATCACTGGATTTGGTTGCGGCCTCGGAATCTTTTTCCAATGCGCGAAACAGTCCTGGGCTAAGAAGATGCGGCTTATTTTCCAGCACAACATTGAAAGCAGGGCGTGAATTGTTTTTTTGAGCTATGGGCATATACCAGTCATAGAATCCTTGCACGAACACTTGGGCGGACTTTTGCAGTTCGACGGAAGCTTTGGACTGGCTAAGAAGTGAGCAAGGCATAGTCAGCGCGAGAAGGATCCCAGCACAAGCAAATGCTCTAGGAATAGTAAGATTAAGTGTTTTCAACGGGCCTCGAAGGGGTAACGGTCGCCCGCGAGGACCGCGGCGGCGACGCGGCGGCGAAGAGCAATTGTGTCAATGGTGTCGCGCTTGGCGAATCGGCGCAGCACCGCGAGTTGCGTGCGCAGCATGTCGCCTTCCACTGTCGCGGCAAGCGCGGTGCGCGCTTCGCGTTCGGCGCGGTCCGCTGCATCGGAAATGAAAACTCTGGCTGCGTCGGCCATCACGGACGCAGATTCGCCGGCCTTCGCATTCGCCGCTTTTTGCGCGCGGCGCAAGCATGATTCCATGGCGTAAATTTCCATGACCACATTGGCGAGCGCCGCCACGATTTCCTGCTGCTCGGCAAGTTGCTCGCGGAAACGTTGCACCGCCGCGCCCGCGGCCTGCAGGAACATTTTCTTGCTGTTGGCGAGGATGCGCTCTTCCGCTGCGAACGGCCCGCTGGGCGCTTCTTCCATGGAAGGTCCGGCAAGCACTTCATCGGCGAGTTTCATGGCCGCGGGAATCAGCGGCAGCACGCCGCCCATGGCGCGCTTCATCAGCATTTGAATGATGAGCATGCGATTAATTTCATTGGTGCCTTCGAAGATGCGATTGATGCGGCTATCGCGATAGGCGCGCGCGACAGGATAATCCTCGTGGTATCCATAGCCGCCGAAAATCTGCACCGCTTCGTCCACGCAATAATCCACTGTTTCCGAGCCGTAAATTTTGCTGATGGAGCTTTCGATGGCGTACTCCTCGAGCATTTTCATTCCCATCTCGGTTTTTGTGGCGCCTTCCGCGGCAGCAGCCATACCCGCGTCAATTTGACCAGCGATGCGATAAATCATGGATTCAACGGCGAAGATGCGAATGGCCATTTCCGCAAGCTTGGCGTCGATGAGCCCGAACTGCTCGAGACGTTTGCCAAATGCGGTGCGCTCTTTGGAATATTTCGAAGCGGCCTCCAGAACTTTTTTTGCGCCGCCGAGGCAATACGCGCCGAGGCTGAAGCGTCCGCTATTGAGTGTATTGAACGCAACAATGTGCCCGCGCCCAATTTCGTGCAGCAAATTCTCTTTCGGCACTGGCGTGTTCTCGAAAAACAACGCCACGGTCGAGCTGCCCTTGATGCCCATCTTTTTTTCTTCCGCGCCAATGGAAAATCCCGGCGCGCCGCGTTCGACCAGAAAGCACGAGAATTTCTCTCCGTCCACTTTGGCGAAAACGACGAACAGGTCCGCGAAGCCGCCATTGGTGATCCACATTTTCTGGCCGTTCAAAATCCAGTTTTTTCCGTCGGGCGAAAGCACGGCGCGAGTGCGCGCAGCCAGCGCGTCGGAGCCTGCCTGCGGCTCGGATAGGCAATAACAGGAAATAATTTCGCCGGTGGCGATGCGCGGCAGATATTTTTTCTTCTGCTCTTCGGTGCCGAAATAAACAATCGGCACGGTGCCGATTCCCGCGTGGCCTCCGTGAGTGACGGCGAAGGACGCGTACGCCGCGAGTTTTTCGCAAAGCAGCGTGCCGGAAACTTTGTCCAGCCCGGCACCGCCGTATTCTTCCGGAATTCCGCCCGCGAGCAATCCCAGTTCTGCCGCTTTTTTCAGCAATTGCGGCATCAGCCCTTCTTTGTGCTGCTCGAGTTCGGGGACGAGCGGCAGAACTTCTTTCGCGACGAATTCTTCCGTAGTTTGACCGATGAGGCGCTGATCGCTGTTCATGTCCGCGGGCGTGAACACATCTTCCGGCGTGCAGGAAGAAATCAAAAATCCGCCGCCGCGCGTCAGGTTCTGCGAAACTGTGGTTGTGGCCATTTCAACTCCTTGAATTTCACAAGAGCGATTACGCCAATTTAATTTCTGCGCAAATTGCGCGCTTTTAAGCGACGCGCTCCAAAATTCCGGCAGCGCCCATGCCGCCGCCGACGCACATAGTCACCAAGCCGTAGCGCGCTTTGCGCCGTTCCATTTCGCGCAGAATTGTGGCGGTTAATTTTGCGCCAGTGCAGCCCAGCGGATGGCCAAGCGCCACGGCGCCGCCATTGGGATTCACGCGCGTGGGATCGAGTCCGGCGAGTTTGATCACCGTGAGTGATTGCGCGGCGAACGCTTCGTTCAATTCAATCACCCCGATTTTATCGAGGGTGAGGCCGGCGAGTTTCAGCGCTTTGGGAATCGCGAACACCGGGCCAACGCCCATTTCTTCCGGCGGACAGCCCGCCGTAGCGAAAGAGGCGAATCGAGCCAACGGCTTTGCGCCAATGGCGCGCGCGCGCAGCGCGGACATCACCACCGCGATGGCTGCGCCGTCCGACATCTGCGAACTGTTTCCCGCAGTCACTGTGCCTTTCGCGTGGAATGCGGGCTTCAATTTTGCGAGCGCTTCCAGCGAAGTATCGGCGCGCGGGCCTTCGTCGGTGTCGAAATTTACGGTGGTTGTGTGCGGGCGATTGCCGTTCGCGCCGTTCACCGAAGTAAAATTCACTTCTACTGGAACAACTTCATCTTTGAATTTTCCGGCGGCAATTGCGGCGAGCGCTTTTTCGTGGCTGTGCAGCGAAAATTCGTCGGCTTGCTCGCGGCTGATTTCGTATTTTTTCGCGAGATTTTCGGCAGTGAGGCCCATGCCCAAGTACGAATCGGGATAATGATCCATGAGCCAGGGATTCGGCGAAATTTTATTTCCGCCCATGGGAATCATGCTCATGGATTCGACGCCGCCCGCAACAATCACCTCGGCCTGGCCGGCAATGATTCGTTCGGCGGCGATGGCAATGGCTTGCAATCCAGAAGAGCAAAAACGATTGATGGTCATCGCGGAAGCTTCCACCGGCAGGCCGGCGCGCAGCGAGGCGATGCGCGCGACGTTCATGCCCTGCTCCGCTTCAGGCATGGCGCAGCCGAGAATTACGTCTTCGATTTCTTTGGGATTGAGGCTGGGCACGCGAGCAAGCGCGGCGCGAATAGCCACCGCGGCCAAATCGTCGGGGCGCGTGGAACGCAATGCGCCCTTGAAGGCTTTGCCTACGGCGGTTCGCACCGAACTGACGATGACTGCTTCGCGCATCCTGCCACCTCACAAAAACTGCGGAAAATGGTGCGTGCTGTTATTGGACGCCACGCGGCGGAAAAAAGCAACTGCGGCGAATGCAGTGGCTAGTGACCCTTCGACTGCGCTCAGGGCAAGCGAGCGGCTAGTGGCTAGCGAACTTCAAAAACCAAAGAGCGCGCCGATTCGCGGTGTCCGAAAATGAACATTGTTGCGAAAAAAACAGCGAAAAAACTCGATTAGAAATGACCTCCTCCGTTTGTTTTGTGTAAGTTGCATCGAGTTCTAATTTCCCATAGAAACTCGATTAGAATTTGAGAAGCGCATAAAAAGCGAAAGCGCATTTTGACCGCTTCCCAGAACGGCCAGGCGATGAAGGAACCGAGTTCCCGCAGTGTCCATGTGAATCAGCTCCTATAAACGCAAAAAGCCGCCAAATGGCGGCCCTGCACTTCTCCTCGCGAATTGTCTGGCTAGATTCCCAGCCGAACATTCTGTATACCGGAGAGTCAACTAAAAGTCAAGGAAAAACTGGGGCTTGAGCCTCCGAAAGCGAGCGCGGATCACTGCGCAATAGGGGCTAAGTGCTAAAATGACCGTAATGAGCGACGAAGCGACTCCGTTTCTGATTACTAAGAGCGTGGCGGACACCATGATCCAGCTCAATGATGAAGACGTGCTCCTGCGGCTAACAAACACGGAAGACAGCACCGTGGAGCGCAAGACTGCCAGCGACTATCGAGACTGTCGTAGGACCGCTGTTGCATTCTCGAACTCATTGCCGGTCGGCGACCCAGGAATTATCTTTGTAGGAGTTCGCGACGATGGTACCCCAGAGGAGAAGAACAATCTTGAATCGCTACAGAAGAAAGTTAGCGAGGAGATGAACAGAATCTATCCGCCAATCTATCCACAGATGAAGGTGATGACGACGGATGGCAAGGAGTTTCTGGTAATAATTGTACGAGGCAGCGAAAATAGGCCGCACTTCGCGGGCCAAGCATTTGTTCGCGAAGGCACGCGGTCTGTTCCTTCGTCTGAAAAACAATTTGGGATACTTATCGCGGAGCGTAACAGCAAAGTCCGTGAGATTAGGAAATGGAGGGGGCGGGTTGTAACGGTCCAGTGCACGCTGCCGAGAAATCCGTATGCAGCCCATGTCCTCGGGACGAGCGGCGGGAAGTTGACAGGCACGATCTCCGAGTGCAACCAATTCTACGTTACAGTCGAAAGTACCAGCAAAATGGGGTCGCTTATTTCATTCCCGCTTGGACAAATCGAAATCAATTTCGACCATCAGTCGAAGTGTCTAGAGCTTCGACTGCTCGATTAGCTCCATGGTCCTCTGGGGCGGGTGCGCCGCGCATTCGCGGCTTGGATATGGGCGGAATTTTCAGAGGAAAGGGCTTGGCACACAGCCTGCATCGCCGACCGTACACTGACCCAGCTGACGTCACCCTGCGGGAAGCTGATGGATTCGATGATCGGATTGCTCGACAATAGGCGCTTAGCCTCGCTCAAAATAGCGCGGGCGATTGACTCGGTCGTCTTATCGGCGGCTGGCGAGTGTGCTGCCATAGCGTCCTTGGCGGTTTGAGCGAGTTCGCGCGCTTGATGCATGAGGTCAAAAATCTCGGACATTCGGCTCCTTACCTCGTCATTCAAAAGGGTAGCTCAGAAAGGGTTCTTGGTCAAAAGGGCCTTTGAGTCGGGAAAGGGCTACGCGGCTAGTTGCGGAGGGGTTTGCCGGTTTTTAGGGTGTGGGCGATGCGGGCCTGGGTATTGCGCTCGCCGCAGAGGGAGACGAAGGCTTCGCGCTCAAGGTCGAGGACGTACGGCTCGGAGGCGGTTCGGAGCGAGCCCACGACTTTGCCCGCCTTCTGGGCCATCCATCCAAGTATGAGTCGTGCCGGGAGTGAGTTTTTGACTGAAGGACGGACTAATTAAACTCGGCTGAGATTTTGGGGGGCAGAATTTTCTTGAGCCCGGGGTCGAGCTGCAAGCCCTGCCCGATTTGCTGGCGGGCCTCGGGAGAGAGAGTGCCTTCCCGCGAAGCCAGGAGCAAACCGAGCTCGACATGCGGTTTAGCCATCTGTGGCGCGAGCTCGACCGCAAGGCGGAGTTGTGATTCCGCTCTTTTGTCCTTTCCTTCTCGCTCAAGCGCAAGTGCGAGGTTCAGGTGCGCGTTCGCGTCGCCGGGTGCCGCAGCAATAGCCGCAGTGAAGCGCTTGATGGCACCCTCGACGTCTCCTTGGCCGAGCAATACGATGCCCCAGTTGTCATAAGCCAGCGCGTAACCCGGCCGGTCGGCCACCGCCGCGGAAAATTCCCTGCTCGCGCCTTCCGCATCACCCATCAAATACAAAACGCTTCCAAGGTTATTGTGGGCCATGGCGTAATCGGGCGCATCGTCGAGAGCGCGTCGAAACGTTTGGGCGGCGGCGGAGAGATCACCGTGATGCCACAACTCCAGCCCGCGATTATTTTTCTCCTCGGCTTGCAGGCGGGACTGCTGGAGCCGAAAAAGTTCACGTGCTTTGTTGAATTCGTTTTCGGCTCGATGGGTCTTGCCGGATTGACGCAACGCTGTCGCCAGGCCGTTTGTGGCGGGCAGCGAATCAGGCTGGAGCCGGAGGACGGCTTCAAAGTCCTTAGCCGCTTTAGCGGGTTGGTTCTTCCGCAACAGAATCTGTCCTTCCCCGATGAGCGCCTGCGGATAACTGGAATTTCGAGCAAGCGCCTCCCGAAACATCTTCTCTGCTCCGGCCAGATCGCCTTTCTGCATCAATACTTGGCCGAGCCCCGCGTAAGCGAACAAGGCAGCGGATCCGCAATCTGTTTTCTTGTCCGGACCGGCGCAAAAGCAGCATAAGTGAGGACTACGATTAAGGACAGTTTTGAATTCCTGATCGGCCCTCGAAAAATCGCCCACCTGCAGCAGCATCTGACCAAGCAAGAAGTGAGCGGAATCGTTATGGGGGGCATCTGTCACGACTTTGGAGTAGTCTGCGGCAGCCAGCCACCACTTTTCCTGTTGCGCGGCAAGCTCACCCTTTCCCGACCAAGCCTCAGCAAGACGTGGGTCAAGCGAAACCGCCTTGTCATAAGCTTCTCCGGCCTCGAGCGGGTTTCCGCCCAATTGGAGCGACTTTCCTAATTTCGCCCAAGCCGCCGCGTCGCTGGGGTGTTCCTGAACTTGCCCCCGCGCCTTCGCAATGGCCGCCATGATTTGCTCGGGCCGGGGTGGGGTCGCGACCGGATTGGAAGCGGCAACGGGACCGGAGGATTGGGAGGCCATTTGCGGCCACAAGGGGCGTTCCTCTGTTCCGGCGAGCGCAAGGGCCACAATCAGCAAAGCGAACTTCACCGGGAGCTGGGATTCCATGGGCTCCCTTCCTTGAAAGTATATTGCCGGTTGATGTCTAACGATTCGTAGTTCTCCACGGTTCCATCCGGCCAGCGGACCTCCACACGGTCGATGACCTGGGCTTCACCCAGGCCGAAGTGCGGCCTGATATCCGCTGTTGAAATGAAGCTCTCCCCGCTTCGGACCTCTGCCAATTGGTCAACACCCTTGGCCAAGACCCGGACTCGGGCACCGATGGCATCACGATTGCTCTTGGTTCCAATCAGTTTAAAGCGCACCCACCCGCCCGCACTGCGTTTCGTAGGAGCGTACAAGAATGGCGTTTCATCAATGTTGTTAACCACAATGGCCTGCCGTCCCGAGCTATCTAAGTCTCCAAAGGCCGATCCCCGGCTGCTGCGCTTTCGAGTGAAGCCGCTCTGGTCGCTCGAGAGCGCCTCGAAGCGCCCGTTGCGGAGGTTGCGAAAAAGCAGATTGGATTGATTGTAAGAATTAGCACCTTGGTTCACCTGGGGATAAATATGACCATTGGCAATGAACAGGTCCTTCCAGCCGTCGTTATCAAAATCGACAAAACTGGCACCCCATCCCAGCGGCTTGAAAGTGGCCTCGCCCAAGCCCGCTTCGAGAGATACGTCCTGGAAAACACCCTTTGTGTTGTGGTAAAGGGTGTCATAGTCCTCGGAAAAAGTCGTTACCAACAGGTCTATCCATCCGTCATTGTCGTAATCGCCCACGGCAATGCCCATACAAGCTTGCGCCCGGCCGTCGGCGCTCAGCGCACATCCGGCTTCAAGGCCGATCTCGCTAAAAGTGCCATCGCCGTTATTGTGCCAAAGGAAATTCGGCGCTGAATCATTCGCAACAAATATATCCAAGCGCCCGTCGTTGTCGAAATCGCTCCAGACCGCGCTCCAGCCCCAGGATGGATCGGCCTTGCTCATGCCGACGTCACGGCTGATTTCGCGGAAATTTCCGCGCCCGTCATTATGGTAGAAAAGGTCTGGCAGAGCAGGCAGGCCACGTGGTCCGCAGGCTACGGCCAAGCCTTGATAACGGCAGAACTCGCTGGTGCCGGGACGCGGGACTTTTGCCCGGTCGAAATCAATGTACCGCGCGACGTAAAGGTCCAGGCGCCCGTCCCCGTCGTAATCGCCCCATGCGCATCCCGTGCTCCATTGGCCGCCCTCGACGCCAGCTTCACGCGCGATGTCCGTAAATGTCCCGTTGCCATTGTTGTGGAAGAGGGCATTTGAGCCAAAGTTGGTGACGAATACGTCGGTGTGCCCGTCGTTGTCGAAATCAGCAGTCGCAACGCCCATTCCCCATCCTTGATTGATTAACCCGCTCGTCCGCGTTACGTCCGTGAATGTTCCATCGCCGTTGTTCCGGAATAACCGGCTTGAGGTTCGAGGTAAGCTGGGGTCGGTCAGAATCTGGAAGGTGGAACCGTTCACCAGAAATATATCCATCAGCCCGTCGTTGTTGTAGTCGAACACAGCGACGGCGCTGCCAATCGCCTCGATCAGATAATCCTTGGCAGGCGCGCCACAGGTGTCACGAAACGCAGCCAGTCCAGATTGATTTGCGGCGTCAATGAACCAAGGCCCGGGGGCAAGCACCGGTTGGCCGGAGTCTCCATTGCGAAACAGTGGGACGATGAAGCACAGTCCCGCGGACCACCGCATGAAATCCCTGCGGCTGCGTCGGAAAACGCCTTTTGATAGGTGGCTCGGCGCATTTCCCATCCTGCGCTCGCCTTTCGGCATCCAGGTCCCTTCAACTGCCTTGGCACGCAAATTCTCCGCTGTCGGACTGGGGATGTCAACAGCGCCACTCAATTGGCCGCAATCAATTGGCTTGCCCAGTGCACCAGGGCCCCTTCATGAGCCGATCGGTATGAGCGCGTCAGGAATTCGAGTCCGTCTCTCAAATTCGCGGATATCTACTCGCGAAGCCGCTGATCGGGAGAGGGGTAGCGGTCACGTTTCTGGCGAACTCAGGGCAATTCTCAAGTGGCATCAGTCTTTCGCCGAAGGATGCTCCGGCTCCGAGGACATATACGGTGCTCATGCGGTCAATTCCTGAGGGGTTTGCCGGTTTTTAGGGTGTGGGCGATGCGGGCCTGGGTATTGCGTTCGCCACAGAGGGAGACGAAGGCTTCGCGCTCGAGGTCGAGGACGTACTGCTCGGAGACGATTTGCGAGGCGGAGAGCGGGCCGCCGGAGAGAACGTAGGCGAGTTTGCGGGCGACGAGCGCGTCGTAATCGGAGATGTACGCGCCGCGCAGCATTTGATGGATGGCGAGCTTGGCGGCGGCGAGCATTTCTTCGCCGAGGACGCGAATCTGCGCGGGGGCGGGCGGATGGTATCCGGCGCGGACCATGGCGAGGGCGGTTTCTTTGGCGTCGGCGACAAGGCGGTCGCGATTCATGGCGACGAGATCCGATGGGCGCAGATAGCCGAGCTGCCGGCATTCTTCGGCGCTGGTGCCGACTTTGGCCATGGCGATGTTTTCGAAAATGGGCTTCATGGCGTGAAAGAGATCGAGGTCCTTCTCACTTGGGTCCGACTGTGCCGGGCTGAAGCCCGCCGCTACGCCTGCTCGTTCATTGGCGCGAATCAGCATTTCCTTTGAGCCGCCGCCTGCGGGGATCAGGCCCACGCCCACTTCGACGAGGCCGATGTAGGCTTCGGCAGCGGCGTGAATGCGGGCAGCGTGCAAACTGATTTCGCAGCCGCCACCGAGGGCGAGTCCCTGCGGAGCGGCGACGACCGGGCGCGGCGCGTACTTGATGGCCATGTTGACGTTCTGAAACTGACGCACGGCGTCGTGAATGTCGTCCCATTCCTGCTCCTGCGCGCTGACGAGCAACAGCATGAGATTCGCGCCGACGGAAAAATTCTGCGCCTGATTGGCGATGACCATGGCGTCGAAATCGGAGCGCAGGCGTTTAAGGCCGGCGTGCAACATGGCGACGATGTCGCCGCCGATGGCGTTCATTTTGGCGTGGAATTCGCAGCATACGACGCCATCGCCGAGGTCGATGAGGCTCGAGCCGGAGTTGGATTCCACTACTTTCGATTGCTCGCGCAGCGATTTCAGAATAACGATGCCGGGCGGCTCGGCGAGAGGCTTGTGCGACGCGGAGGCGAGGTCGAAATAGCTGGTCTGGCCGCGCGCGGATTCGTAGAAAGTTTTCTTGCCGGACGACAGAAGCGAAGTGACCAGCGGCGGCATGGTTTTGCCGAACAATTTCATTTGCTGGGCCATGCGTTCCGGGCCAATGGTGTCCCAAATTTCGAATGGCCCAAGCTCCCAGGCAAATCCCCAGCGCATGGCGCGGTCGACTTCAACGATGCGGTCGGCGATTTCCGGGACGCGGCGCGCCGCGTAGAGGCAAGTTTCGGAAAGCGCGCCCCAGATGAAACGCGAGGCCTTGTCGACAACTTTGCCTTCGAGAATCGGATTCACGAAAGCACGGAGGCGCTCACGCGTGTCTTCAATCATTTTTCCGGATTCGATGGATGCGAACTTCGCCTTCTGGCGCGGGCGGTAATCCGTCGTCTTCCAATCGAGCGTGAGGATTTCGCTTTCACCCGCAGGATTTTTAACGCGCTTGTAAAAGCCGCTGCCGGTTTTTTCGCCGAGGAAGCCGCGCTGCATCATTTCTTCGATGAGCGGAGGAAGTTTGTAAATTTCGCGGGACTCGTCTTTGCGGACGCTGTCGTAGATGTTGTGGACGACGTGCGCGAGGACGTCGAGGCCGACGAGGTCGGCGGTGCGAAACGTGGCGGACTTGGGCTGGCCGATGGCCGGGCCAGTGCAGGCGTCCACTTCTTCGACGGTCATGTCCAGCTCGTTCATCAGGCGCAGCGCATTGAGCATGGAAAAAGTGCCGATGCGATTGGCGATGAAGTTGGGGGTATCTTTCGCGGCGACCACGCCTTTGCCCAAGCGACGGTCGCAAAATTCGTCGAGCGCAGCGAGAACTTCCGGCCTGGTTTTCGGGCCGGCGATGAGTTCGACGAGCTTCATGTAACGCGGCGGATTGAAAAAGTGCGTGCCGGCCCAGTGCGCCTGAAAATCTTCGGAGCGGCCTTCGGCGACGAGATGAATCGGCAGGCCGGAGGTATTGGTGGTGATGATTGTTCCGGGCCGGCGATGCTGTTCGACGCGGGCGAGCAAGTTGCGCTTGATCTCGAGGTCTTCGACAACGGCTTCGATGATCCAATCGGCGTCTTTGCACCAATCGAGATGGTCGTCGAAATTACCGGGCCTGATCAGACGAGCAAAATCGGGGGTGAAAAAGGCGGCGGGGCGGGATTTTTTAGCGGCTTCGACGCCGGCCAGGGCCAGGCGGTTGCGAAACGCGGGAGATTCGCGTGTGAGGCCTTTGCGAGTTTCCTCGGAGGTGAGCTCTCGCGGAATCATGTCCAGCAGCGCGCACGGCACACCGGCGTTGGCGAGATGCGCAGCGATGCGCGCGCCCATCGTTCCGGCGCCGAGGATTAGCGCTTTTTCAATGCGAATGGACATGGGTCTTCGTGATGAGTACAGGCTTGGAGGGTACAGAACTGGATATCAGGCGGTCAATGGAAAATCCGGCGCAACTTTAGGCGGGGTAGAATGTTCTAAATAGGAGAGGAAAAGCGTGAGCGACGTCCTGCGGTGGATCGGCTCGGCGGTCAAAGGGATACGCTCGTTCGCATATCGAGAACCGGCGGGGCGGCCTGTTGTCGGAGTGGCGCTCGGCGGAGGCTTTGCGCGGGGAATCGCGCACATCGGGGTACTGCGCGTGCTGGAAGAAAATGAAATTCCCATCGACCTGCTGGCCGGAACCAGCGTGGGCGCGCTGGTTGGGGCGGCCTATGCGGCCGGGACAACGCTCGATGAGCTGGAACGCCAGGGCATACTGACGCGTTTCCGCGATTTTGGGCGATGGACCATTTCGCGAATGGGCATGGCCACGAACGAGCGGCTGGAGCTATTTTTGCGGCGGTTTACGCCGGTGTGCACATTTGAGGAGATGAAAATTCCGTTTGGCATTGTGGCGACGGATATCGTTACAGGGCAGACAGTATGCTTCACGAAGGGCGCGGTGGGGCCAGCGCTGCGCGCGTCGTGCGCTTTTCCAGGGCTTTTCATACCGGTTGAACACGAAGGACGGATGCTGGTGGACGGGTTTTTGACCGAGCAAGTGCCTACGGAATCGCTGCGGCACATGGGCGCGGACGTGATCATTGCCGTGCATTTGGATCCGGGGCAGCCGGACCAAAAGCCGAAAAACACGATTGAGGTGATTGGGCGGGCGTTCTCGATTATTCAGGAGCAGACGCCGCCGCGATGGCTGCGCTTCGCGGATGTGATTTTAGAGCCGGTGGTGAAAAACATTCACTGGGACGATTTTCAGAAGACGCCGGAACTGGTGGCGGCGGGAGTTGCGGCGGCCAAGGCGGCGCTGCCGGAAATTAAAGAGGCGCTGAAGAAGCCGATACCGAGATTAAGCAGCGAACGACGCAGCGGCGAAGATTCGAAACGGGCGAGAATTCCGGCGATGAGCGCGGAAAGCATTGCGGAAAACAAATAAAAGAGCATTTTTTGCGCCGGTCAGAAATTAGAAAGTACTGCCCTCTTGATTTGTGTAACTTGCGAACATATCTAGAAATTTGCTGTAGCGATTAGAAATCTGCGCTTAGGCGGGGTGGATTTCGACGGTTACAGGCTGACCGTTGGCCTTGCCGCGCTTGGTGAGCCATTCGCCGAACGCGGCGGCGAATTTCTCCGGATTGACCTTCAGGCTGGCTTCCATTTGACCTTCTGAGAGAGGCAAAGTGTCGTCAAACTCCGCGGAGCCAGTGAAATTGCGCATGCAGAAGGCGTCGAGCCAGTCGAGCGGGCATGGCTTGCGCTGGCCGTTGACGACGACGACGACGCGGAGCTTTTGCGCGTACATGCGCGAAGTATAGCACTTGATTTTTGGCAAGGCAGCCAGGGCGAGCGCGAGGAAAGTGACGAGTGAGGCTCGCAATGACCTGGCCGGCGTACCTAGGCTGCGCGCACGAAAACTACTTGTTCCATACCGCGAGCGTGATTATCCTGCGTAGGCTCCATTGCATGGGAGCGGCAGCCGAAGCGAACCTCGAGTGCAATTCGAACTGGTGATCTTTTGGACTGCTCATAAGGAGGAGATGGATGCGACGCGTGGCTCGAAATGGTGCGACGATTTTGGCGGTGGTTTTTTCGGTGGCCTTCGCGCTGCGATTGGGCGCGCAGGAGAGGCCCGCGAATCACATTTCCGCGATGGATATTTTCCATTTTCAATACGCGCTGGATCCGCAGATTTCGCCGGACGGTTCGAAAATCGTGTACGTGCGGCGGTTCGCGGACATCATGACGGACAAGCGCGAATCGAATTTGTGGATTATCAACGCGGACGGCAGCGACAACCGGCCACTGACGACGGGGAGCTACTCGGACAGTTCGCCGAAATGGTCGCCGGACGGGACGCGCATCGCGTACATCTCGGACCGCGACGGCAAGGGGCAGATTTATGTGCGCTGGATGGACACCGGGCAGACGGCGAAGATCACAGATTTGGAATATCCGCCGAGCAATCCGGAGTGGTCGCCGGACGGGAAACAGATTGCGTTTTCGTCGCTGGTGCCAGTGCCGAAATTTGAGATTGGAAAGCTGCCTGCGCCACCGGAAGGAGCAAAATGGGCGGAGCCGCCGCACGTTTACGACCGGCTGATTTACCGCTTTAACGGGCGCGGGTATTTGCCTTCCGGATTCACGCAGCTTTTTGTGATTGCCTCCGATGGGGGCGCGCCGCGACAGATTTCGTCGGGGCGATTTCCGCACGACGGGCCGGCAGCGTGGACGCCGGATGGGAAATACCTGCTGGAGTCGGGACACATGGCGCCCGACTATGAATATTTCTTCAACGAAACACAGGTGTATGAATTCTCTGTAGCGGACGGAACGATGAAAGCGCTGACGCACCGAAAGGGACCCAATAATTCTCCGGCGATTTCCCCGAACGGAAAAATGATCGCGTATACAGGGTACGACGACCGCTTTCAAGGCTATCAGGTGACCCATCTGTACGTGATGAACCGAGACGGAAGCAATCCTCACGAGCTGCTGGGGAAGCTTGACCGGGATGTGGAGGGACCGCACTGGGCTCCTGATGGGAGCGGCATTTACTTCCTCTATGACGATCAGGGCGACACGAAACTTGGATTTGTTTCGTTGAGCGGCGAGTTGAAGACAGTAGCGAAAGATATCGCCAGCGGAGGCTCGACCTACACGGAAGGGGTATCGTTCAGCCTGGCGCACAACGGCACGCTTGCGACGACCTATGGGACGGGAAGCGACCCCGGGGACATCGCGGTCGAGAGCGCGACGGATTCCGGCGAGAAAGTTATCACCGCGCTGAATCGCGAGTTGCTGGCGCAGAAAAAGCCGGGAGCGGTGGAGGAGTTCTGGTTCAACTCTTCCGTGGATAAACGAAAAATCGAGGGGTGGATTATCAAGCCGCCGGATTTCGACGCGTCGAAAAAATATCCGTTGCTGCTGGAGATTCATGGCGGGCCGTTCGCGAATTATGGCGACCGGTTCGACATCGAGAAGCAAATTTGGGCTTCGGCGGGCTATGTGGTGGTGTACATCAACCCGCGCGGAAGCACCAGTTATGGGGAAGAGTTCGGCAATTTGATCAACCACGCGTATCCGGGAGACGATTTTTACGATTTGAATTCGGGCGTGGACGCGGTGGTGGCCAAAGGCTACATTGATCCCAATAACCTTTTTGTGACAGGCGGGAGCGGCGGCGGAGTGCTGACCTGCTGGATGATCGACCGGACGAACCGGTTTCGTGCTGCGGCGGCTCTTTATCCGGTCATCAACTGGTATAGCTGGACGCTCACAGCGGACATCCCGATATTGGGCAGCGAGTATTGGTTTCCAGGGCCGCCCTGGGAGTATCCGGAGCAATACATGAAACGCTCGGTGATTTCGCTGGTGGGCAACGTGACGACGCCGACGATGTTGATGACCGGGGAGGCAGATTACCGCACGCCGATTTCCGAGGCGGAGCAGTATTACGCGGCGCTGAAACTGAGAAAAATCGAGGCGGTGCTGGTGGGCGTACCGGGCGAGCCGCATGGGGTGAGCGCGCGGCCGAGCCATCAGATCGCGAAGGTGCTCTATGTGGAGGACTGGTTCAACAAGCACCGGGCAGAGCAGTGAAGCGAGTGGGCTCAAGTGCGCTTGGCAGAGGATTGAAACGCAACGTGCCAGCGATTGTGTTGGGAGCGCTGATTATGATTGGCGGAGCGGTGGCGGTTTTTCATCCGCAGTTCAGTTATAGCGTCGAACAGCATTATGCGCAGGTTGGGCCGGAGAAGATTCTGTTTGAGACGCGCAAAGTGTTCCATTTGCCGCTGTGGTTCAGCATACCGATGATTGGGTTAGGAGCGGCGATTATGATTGCGGGGTTGAGAAAAGCTTGAGCGTACGCTGTGAAGCGTTTTGAAGTGTGTTGGTAATGTGTCAGTTTCAATTTTGACTACTATTGTCACGACTAACAAAATTCAAACTGACCCTCCGCCGAGGTAAACGCGCAAAACCGTGGAGCTTCAAAATGCGAAGCTGTACGTTACAGACTGCTTGTCAGTATCCGTGCTCGTCCTGCGAAGGGCTGATTTTCCCGCTGAAGCGCCGGTAAACCAGGACGAAATAAACGGTGACCAGAATCATGCCGATAATCCACCAGACCAGGCCGATTTTCAGGCCGTAGTCGGGAGCTTTGGCGTTTTGCACGGTGAGCGAAAAAGCGGGATTGGAACTGGCGGGCAGCACATCAGGATACAGGCCGAAGGCGACGCTGGCGAGCATGCCGATGAGATAAGTGCAGGAGGAAAAGAAGGCGCGCGCGTCATTTTTCAGGAAGAGGATAATTCCGGCGAGGCCGGCGAGGGCGATAACCGGGAAAATCCAGCCCCACGGATGGGCAAAGAAGCTCGCAAGCAAATGCGGCTGAAGTTCGAAGCTGGCCCACGTGATGAGGGCGGTGAACACAGCGAGGGGAATCCACAGTTGCGCGGTGAATTTGCGAGCGCGGTCGTGGATGCCGCCATCGGTCTTCAGCGCAATCCAAAGCGCGCCGTGAACAGAAAGCGCGAGCAGCGCGGCGACTCCGGTGAGAACCGTGTACCAATCGAGAATGCCAGTCAGACCGGCGGGGCGGAAATTCGTCCACAGAGCTTCGAAAAAGCGTCCTTGCGCATCGAGCGGAACGCCGCGGACAACGTTACCGAGCGCCGCGCCGTAAAAAATCGCGAGAAGAAAACTGGAGAGGAAGAAAACTCCATCCCAAAATGAAGACCACATAGGGCTGGCCACGTGGCGATGAAATTCGAGGGAAACGCCGCGCAAAATGAGCAGCCATAGCACCATCATCAAGGGAAGATAAAATCCGCTGAAGCTGGAAGCGTACAAAACGGGAAATGCGAAATAGAGCGTGCCGCCGGCGGCGAGGAGCCATACTTCGTTGCCGTCCCATACAGGGCCGATGGAGCGCGCGGCGAGGCGGCGTTCACCGGCGTTTCGCGCGACGATGAGGTGGACGATGCCCGCGCCGATGTCGAAGCCGTCAAATACAACGTAACCGACGAGCATTAGCGCCACTAAACAAAACCACAGAGTATCCATTTGCGTTCGTCCTTAAACCACTGCCGGTGATGGTGCGGCTTCGGCTTCCGGGCCGCGCTCGATTTCGCGATAGATCAAAAAAAGATACAAAATTCCCAGTACCAAATACATGCCCATGAAACCGATGAGCGTGAACCAGGCGTTGCCCGCCGAGACAAGTGGCGAAGCGCCCGCCGAGGTTCGCACCAAACCGTAAACCAGCCAGGGCTGGCGGCCGACCTCAGCGGTGAACCATCCCGCCGTGTTAGCGATAAAAGGAAACGGCAGAGCCAGCATGATGATCCACAGCATCAATCGATGCCGAAAGAGTTTGCCGCGCCAGAGCAGAAAAGCGGCGATGACAAATATCGCGATGAAAATTGTTCCCAGGCCGACCATCACGTGATAGCTGAAATAGACAAGTTCAATTTGGTCGGGCCAGGTGTCGCGCGGAAATTGGTCGAGGCCTTTCACTTCGGCGGTCCACGCCCGGTAGGTGAGAAAGCTGAGGCCGCGCGGAACGATGAGAGGATTGTCGAGGCGCTGATTGGCGACGTCGGGCTGGCCGAGAATGGCGAGCGGCGCGCCGCGTTCAGTGTGGAAGAGACCCTCCATGGCGGCGAGAGTGACGGGCTGATGGCGCGCAATCATGACGCCCTGGACATCTCCCGTGGGATAAAGTTGCAGAATCGAGGCGATGACGCCGACGATAACGCCAACACGCACAAAGGTGCGGCCATAATCTTCGTGGCGGCCCGCTAGAATGTAAAACGCGCCAATCGCGGCCATGAGGAAGCAGCCAGTCTGCACGGCACCGAGCATGGTGTGGGGATATTGCCAAAGCGTCCAGGGATTGAGGAGCAGGCCCCAGAAGCTGTGCAGTCCGAACATTCCGTTAGCGTTGAGCGAATAGGCGACGGGGTGCTGCATCCAAGCGTCGGTGGCGACGATGAAATATCCGGAGAGCCAGGAGCCAACGAACATCATCAGGGCGGAAAACCAGTGGCCGGCGCGGCCAAGGCGTTTTTCGCCGAACAGGAAGAGTCCCAGGAAACTGGACTCGAGGAAGAAGGAAAAAACGCCTTCCATAGCGAGGGTTTGGCCGATGACGCCCCCGGCGACTCTGGAGAACGCCGACCAGTTGGTGCCGAATTGAAATTCCATGGGAATGCCAGTTACGACGCCGACGGCGAAGTTGATGCCGAAGATTTTGGCCCAGAAGCGCGCAGCTTGGTTGTAATGTTCATCGCCAGTACGCAGCGCTGCGGTTTTCAAGATGAGGATCAAGAGGGCGAGGCCCATTGTGATTTGCGGGAAGATGTAGTGAAAGGTTACCGTGAAAGCGAAATGCAGGCGGTCAACCGTAAGCGCGCCGGGCATGAGCGTTCCTCACGAAGAAGCGGAATCATACAACAATCACGGGAGAAGTGATTTATTTAGTGCAAATCGTCATTTGCATGCAAATTATTTGCGCGGCGGCTCGGCATCGATGCACGAAAGCGAGATCACTGTGCGCGGCATCAGGCGAGTAGGAGTTTGCGATGAACGGAAGCAGCGCGCCAGCCGCTTCGTTGCGGTGACGCGCTACCCTCCGAACTTTGTGTATTAAGGTTTAAGAGTTGGGCAGCTCGATGGCTTGCGTTTTCCCGGATATTTGAATTTCCTGAATATGCCCGCCATTGAATACGACCGCGTTGTAAGGCGATTTGTTATTCAGATTTACAGTTTTACCCGTGAGGGCTGCAACCAGCTTGCCATTCCGTTCCACCTGCACTTGATCCGAATTGAGGTCGGCCAGGACTTTATAATGGCCGGGCTGCAATGAGGTGTCGCCGAGCTTCGCAGGCTGCGTCAGATCAAGCGTTTGAGAAAAGGTCTTCGCAAAGACCGGCGACGCAAGAGCAAGCATGGCGAGAATAGCAAGGCAATTGCCGAAACGTTTGAGCATATTAGAACCTCCTGATTATGAACATATGAAATTCTCCCGCGAAACGCTGTGAATCTCAGGTCTCGTTGAAGAGGAGCGCAGAGTCATGCGATTTGCGCGCTCGTTTAGTTAGATGAAAAGCAGAATTCAGAGGTTGTCAGATATTGCGAGTTTGAGGGCGATTTCGTATTCGCGAAGAGTGTTTTGCGCGAGGAGCGCCGTTGTGAAGCGGTGCGAAATCGTGTCGCGCGCGGATGCGGCGAGTTGATGCGCAAGTTGGGGGTTCCGCAGCAATTTGCAGACAGCGCCAGCAATTTCCGCCGCGTCCGGCGCGTTCACGAGAATTCCATCGCGCCCATCTTCGATGATTTCAGGTACGCCACCACTGGCCGCTGCGACTGCCGGCAAACCGTGAGCCATGGCCGTGAGAAGCGATGAGCCGAGCGGCTCGGCTACAGAAGGAAAGGCAAAAATGTCCAGCGCTCGATAAACGGCTACGATATCGGCGACAAATCCAGCGAAGATTACGGCATTCGAGAGTGCAAGTTCAGTTGCAAGAGCGTTCAGCCGAGAGCGCATAGGGCCATCGCCGGCGAGAATCAATTTGCAATCCGGAAATTCAGCGATGACGGTTTTCATCGCGCGCACCAGCAACTCTTGCCCTTTTTCGGGCAGAAGATAGCCGACGCAGCCGATTAACTTCGTCGAATCTGAAATGCTCCACTTCTGCCGAGCAACGCGGCGCTCCTCTGGAGTGACGAGCGCGGGAAGTTCCACGCCATCGTAGACCACGCCGATGTGCTGAGCATTGATTCCCGAAGCGAGCACGCTGTTCGCGACGAATTTGGACACGGCGATGATGCGATGCGCGGCGCGATAGCGCGAGAGGCCAGGCCAGGTGCGGCCCAGCGGGTATGCGACGCGGCGGGAAGCGACCAAGGCGCTACGGCGGTGCGCACGGGCGAGCCATGCAACGCTGAGGGCATGAGGGTCGTGGGCATGGATTACATCGAAGCCCTGCTGATGCAGGATTTCTTTGAGGCACAGAACGGCCTGGAGCCGCGCGAATTGCGGTGAAAAAGTATGCACGGCGAAATTTTCAGCGCCGGCGCGCTGGCCGAGGAGCGAATCGGCACGTGTAAGAAGGTGCGCGTCATGGCCAAGCTGGCGCAGGCCGCGCATGGTCAGCAGGATCTGGTGCTGGCCGCCGCGCCAGTCCGGGCGCGTGTCAATGTGCAGGATTTTCATCGGGCAGGTAGTTTACCGTTAGCTGAAGCGATGCGCGAGGCTGGCGCAACTGCGGTTGCCGTAAACTTCCAAGAAAGCCACGCCAGACGCATTGACATACTGAGAAGATACGTATAAACATGACTACCTGTTTTCCTCTCGGGAGGCGCTCATGCGCTCCGTTTTGCTTTGCATTTACACGATCATCGTCGCCGGCCTGTTGTCAATTTGCGCCGCGCCTGCGAGCGCGAACACGCTGACAATCACCAGTATTCCACCGGGCGCCGAAGTGGAAATGGACGGGCTGATGGTGGGCAAGACGCCCTACAAGACGGAAATGCCTGGCGGCTACTTTCACAAAACGCACATGCGGTTTTCGACCAGGCTCGAGCATGCGATCGTCATCAGGCTTTCTCTGGATGGCTACGCAAGCCAGGAGATGACGATTACCCAGGGGCCATTCGTCTGGCGCGGAGGGTACAGCGGAAAGCCCGACGGGGACTACTGGTTGCTGAAAACGGATCACTTTGAGGTCACGCTGGATCCGGTCGACAAAATATTCACCGGCCAGCCGGAGATCTCCAGCACGAAGAATGATTCCGGCTCGCCAGACGCGGCCCTTTCCCCAGAGGCGATAGCCAAACAGTCGGACCCTGCGATTGTGCGCGTGGAGGGTGACAAGGGATCGGGCACGGGATTTTTTGTGACGAGCACGGGGGTGATTGCGACGAATCGTCACGTCATCGAAGGGCAATCGCAAATCTACGTGATTACCCGCACGTTTCACAAGCTCGCCGCGAAAGTCGTTTACATTGACTCGGACAAGGATCTGGCGCTGCTGAAGGTGGATGGCGCCAGATTTCCGCATCTCGCGCTGGCTGCATTGGGCGTTGTAGATAAAGGCGAATCGGTGTTGGCGATTGGCGACCCCGGCGGCGGAATGCCGGACACGATTACGCGCGGCGTGGTCAGCGGAATTGGCGCGTACCGCGTGGCGGGCAACGGTACCTGGATTCAAACGGATGCCACGATAAATCCTGGCAACAGCGGCGGACCGTTGCTCGATAGGCAAGGCCGCGTGGTGGGCATCACAGCAGTATCGCGAGTACTCAACAACGCGGGTCAATCAGTGTCTGGATTGAACTTCGCACTGAGCGCGCAAAATTTGATTGATGTGTTGCGGCGGTTCTATCCGCCGCCGGAAAATGCGGCGGCGACAACGCAACGCGCGGGCAGCGCCACCGTGAACGTATTGTCGGATCCATCGGGCGCCGATATTTACGTGGATGGAGAATTCGTCGGCGACACGCCGTCGGTGCTGCATCTTTCCGCGGGAAGCCACTCGATTAAAATCCAAGCGGCGGGAAAACAAGCGTGGCAGCGGCAACTGGACGTGCTGAAGGACAGCAAACTGACGCTGAATCCGACGCTCGAGCCGCAAAGCTGAAGGTCTTACTGTGAAGTTTGCAGCATCATACTGGCGCGGCGCGCTGCGCCCTGCAACGCGGTATATTCGTTCAAAATGACTCGCACCGGCATGGCTTCCAAAACTGCGCGAAAACGGCCTTTGTCCTTGAAGGATTCGAGGAACGCGGGAGTTTTTAATTTCGGCAGAATTTTTGGCGGGATGCCGCCGCCGAGGTAAAGCCCACCAGTGGCGAGAACTTTCAGGGCCATGTTTCCGCACTCAGAACCCAGCAAAACCACGAAAAGATCAAGCGCCTTGACGCACAGCGCGGCTTTTCCTTCGAGCGCAATCTTCGAAATTTCCGGAGAGGGATCTTCGCCTTTCAATTCCTGCGCGAGCCATGCAGGTTCAGAGGCGCGTTTTGTGTCGCGCAGAAATTTATAGATGTTGTAGAGGCCGGGCCCGGAAAGGATGCGTTCCCAGCTTACGTGGCCGAATTGCGCGCGGAGATATTTCAGCAGTTCGTCTTCCAGATCGCTCTGAGGAGCAAAACTGGCATGGCCGCCTTCGCTGGGCAGCGGCCAATGTTGCCGGCCATCCCAGTAGAGCGCCGATTCGCCCAAACCGGTGCCGGGAGAAACAATCACGGCGTTGCCTTTTGCGCCGGACGCGCCCTGTTGCAGGACCGCGAAATCGCTTGGTCCGAGCGTGGCGATACCATAGCCGTTGGCTTCGAGATCATTGATGAGCGCGACGGAAGGAATGCCGGTTCGCTGCGCAAGGCGGCGTGCGTCAACGACCCAGGGCAAATTCGTGGCGCGGACTACGCCTTCGCGCACGGGTCCGGCGATGCCGATTCCCGCGGCAGCAGCTTGAATACCCTGCGCGGCGATAAAGTCCGCGACAATATCGTCGAGGCTCGCGTGGCCGCGGCTAGGATAAGTTTTCTCAGAAGTTCTTGTCAGTTGCCCGTCACGAACATCGAAAAATGCGAGGCGCGTATTGGTGCCGCCTACATCTCCGGCGAGGATCATTGAAGAGGTTCCCGCCAGTGACGGCCATCGCGTTCGAGCAGGTCGTTGGCTTCCCACGGGCCCCACGAACCGGCTGGATAGTTGGGAAAATTGCGCGGCGGCAAGGCTTGCCAGACGTCGAGAATGGGCTGCACCACGCTCCAACTCGCTTCGACCATGTCAGCGCGCTGAAACAGAGTTGCGTCGCCGATCATGCATTCATAAAGCAGACGTTCGTAACCGGTGCTGGGCTTCGAGCCGAAATAGTCGGCATAGCGAAAATCCATATTGACGGTGCCGAGTTTCACGATGGGGCCCGGAATTTTTGCGCCGAATTGCAGCGAAATACCCTCCTGCGGCTGTATGTGCACAATAAACTGGTTGGGCGCAAGGCGCTCGACGGCGGTTTTGCGGAAGAGCATGAAGGGCACGCTTTTGAATTGAATGACAATTTCGCTGGCGCGGACTTTCAGCCTCTTTCCCGTGCGCAGATAAAATGGCACGCCGGCCCAGCGCCAATTGTCCATCAACAGTTTCAAGGCGACAAAAGTCTCGGTGGAGGAGCGCGGATTCACTTTCGGCTCAGAACGATAGCCGGGGAGGCGGGTCTGGCCGTCGGCGCCTTCGGCATACTGGCCACGTACGGTGCGCATGAGCACGTCCTGCTCGCTCAACGGCTGCATGGCGCGCAGCACTTTGGTCTGCTCATCGCGCACGGCGTCCGCGTCAAAAGAAACCGGCGGCTCCATGGTGACCAGGCTGATGAGCTGAAAAATGTGATTCGGAACCATGTCGCGCAACGCGCCGGCCTGATCATAGTAACCGCCGCGATTCTCGACGCCGACGGTTTCCGCAACGGTGATTTGCACATGGTCAATGTAGCGGCGGTTCCAGACCGGCTCGAAAATTCCGTTGCCAAAGCGGAAGGCCAGGATATTTTGCACGGTCTCTTTGCCGAGGTAATGATCAATGCGATAAATCTGATCTTCTTCGAGAACGTGCTCGATTTCGCAGTTGAGAGAGCGCGCGGACGTTAGTCCATGCCCAAAAGGCTTTTCGTAGATGACACGCCGCCAGTGGTTTTCATCCTGCTGCGTGAGCTGCGCTTCGCCGAGCCTGCGGGTGATTTCGCCGAAATATTCGGGCGCGGTGGCGAGGTAATACAGATAATTTCCGCCGGTGGAATGCTCGCTATCGATCTGACGAAGCAACTCCGCGAGGCGCGAGTACGCTTCAGGCTCCTCAAATTTACCAGGGTGATGATAGAGGCGCTCCGTTAGCCAATTCACGACTTCCGGGTCGGTTTCGCTGGTGGCGTATTCGTTCAGCTCTTGCGCAATTTTCTTCCGAAAATCGTCATTGGAGATTTCGTGCCGGCCCATGCCAACAACCGCAAACTGCTTGGGCAGCAGATTATCTTTCGCCAAGTTATAGAGTGCGGGAACGAGCTTACGCTTGGTCAAATCGCCGCTGACTCCGAAAATTATCATTACGCATGGACCCGCGGGACGCCCGGACTCGGAGGTTAGCGGCAGTGCTCTCCCCTGCGGCGCGATTGCTGCATCTACTTTCATCTTTGTGCGTCCCTCATCCCGCGGAATTCCTCAGGAAATATTACTTGCCGGCAGCGCGCTCGACGTGGCCGCCGAATTGGTAGCGCATGGCCGAGAGCAGCTTCGCAGCGAAATCAGCATGCCCGCGCGAACTGAAACGCTCATAGAGCGCAGCGCTCAACACCGGCGCTGGCGAACCTTCTTCAACAGCGGCCTGAATAGTCCAGCGACCCTCGCCGGAATCCGAGACGCGCCCAGAAAATGTTGAGAGGTCAGGCCGCTGAAGAAGGGCAATGGCCGTCAAATCGAGCAACCAGGAAGCGATTACGCTTCCGCGACGCCAGACCTCCGCCACGTCCGCGAGATTGAAATCGTACTGATAATGCTCCGGGTCGCGCAACGGTGCTGTTTCCGCGTCGGTCTCGGTCTTTTTTTTGCCGATGTTGGCGTAATGCAAGATGTTCAGGCCCTCGGCGTATGCGGCCATCAGGCCATACTCAATTCCGTTGTGCACCATTTTGACGAAGTGGCCCGCGCCGGAGGGCCCGCAATGCAGGTAGCCGTTTTCGGCGGTGCTCGCGGATTTTTCGCGTCCCGGAGTGCGCGGCAAATCTCCGCGACCGGGCGCCAGAGTTTTGAAAATCGGATCCAGATGCTTGACCACGTCGTCGGGCCCGCCAATCATCATGCAGTAGCCGCGTTCCAGGCCCCACACGCCGCCGCTGGTGCCCACATCCACATAGCGAAGACCCTTGGGCGCAAGTTCCTTGGCGCGGCGAATGTCGTCAATGTAATAGGAATTTCCGCCGTCGATCACAATGTCGCCAGCTTCGAGACGGGTGGTCAATTCCTTTAGCGTATCGTCCACAACACCAGCAGGGACCATCAGCCAAATCGCGCGCGGCTTGCTCAGCTTCTTCACAAATTCATCGAGCGAATTTGCGCCAGCGGCTCCTTCGCCCGCAACTTCCTTCACGCTGGCTGCGTTCCTATCGAATGCGACGCACTGATGACCGCCGCGCATCAATCGCCGCACCATATTGGCGCCCATGCGTCCCAGGCCTATCATGCCAATTTGCATTGACTCACTCCTTTTAATAATTAGTTCGCAGTAAGAACTTCGCCAAATCTAAGCGAGCGCCGCACGCACCATGTTGTTCAGCGATTCGAGCCCATCCTGCAAATTCTTGTCAAAATGAATTCTAAGGGCGCGGCGGTTGCGTTCCGCGAGAACGGCGAAATCGCCGCGCGCCTGCGCCGCTTTCACGATTCCGAACGTGTATTTCTGGCCGGGAATGGGCAAATCCACAGCATCATCGCACGTGATTTGCAAAAATACGCCGCTGTTCGGCCCGCCTTTGTAGGCTTGCCCCGTGGAATGCAAAAAGCGCGGCCCGAATCCAAGGCATGTGGCCACACGCTTGCGATCGCGCACGGTATGGCGGATTTTCTGCAGCGCCGACTCATTTGCGTCATTCATTTCGATGTATGCGAGCATAGCGAAATAGTCGTTGGACTTGATTCGCGCCAAATGCGAGCGCAAATAGGCGGCGAGCGTTTTGTCGGAGCCGGCAGCGTCGCGCAAGGACGCCGCATTTTTGTCGTCAGCGAAAAGCTTGATACCGTTTTCTTCGAGAATGGGCTGCTCGGAGGGCAGCGAACCTGTTTTTTCATACTGATCGGTCAAATTTCTCGTGGCTACTTTGCTGGCTTCCACATCCGGCTGGTTGAAAGCGTTGATGCCGATGATAGAACCGGCAACCGCGGTGGCAATTTCCCAGCGGAAGAACGATTGTCCCAGATCGTAAATGTCATCAATGGACATACGCACAACTGGCTGGCCGGCCTTTTCGAGCGCGGCAACTTTCGCATCCTGATTTGCGTCCGGCGCAGAATTGAGGCGCACATAGGCGAAGACGCGATCGTTGCCGTAAACTTCCGGCGCGCCAAGCTCTTCGCGGTCCACGGGGATCAAGCCCTTGCCCTGTTTTCCTGTGGATTCAGCGAGCAACTGCTCGAGCCAAGCGCCCAGATCGCGAATTCCCGGAGATGCGATTAGCGTGACTTTGTCGCGACCATTTCTCGCCAGCACTCCTAGAATAATACCAAGCACCGCGCCCGGATTTTCATTCACCGGGACGGCGGAAGCGCACGCCTGCACCATCTCATCCGTGCGATCGAGGAATTTTCGGATATTGACGCCCATAATCGCGCCGGGGGCCAAGCCAAAATTCGAAAGGGCCGAATAACGCCCGCCAATGCTTGGAACGCCATGGAAAACGCGGCGGAACTTGTCGCGCGCGGCGATCTTTTCGAGCTGCGAGCCAGGATCGGTGATAGCGATGAACTGCTTGCCGGCGTTTTCCGCGCCGGAAGCCTGCTTGACGCGTTCGAAAAAATATTCCTTGAAAATATTTGGCTCAAGGGTGGTTCCGGACTTGCTGGAAACAATGAAAAGCGTTTTTTTGATGTCGAGCTTCGATTCGATCGCTTTGATTTGCGCCGGATCAGTGGAATCGAGTACATGCAGCTGCGGAAAACCGTCAATTGTGCCGAAAGTTTTGGTGAGAACTTCGGGGCAGAGACTCGAACCGCCCATCCCGAGCAGCAGCGCATGCGAGAACTTCGCCGACTTCACGTCGCTTGCGGCGTCTTCGAGCAACTTCGCCTGCATCATTTGATCTTCGGTGACTCCGAGCCAGCCGAGCCACTTTGATTCGTCGGTGTTGGTCCAGAGAGAGGCGTCGCGCGCCCAGAGCCGGCGCATTTTTCCTGCGGCGGACCACTCATTGAGGTTTTTTTTTACTTCCGAATCGAGACCTTGCGGCAACGAGGCACTTTGCATCGCCGTTTTGGGAATGGCGGCCTGCTTCATGGTGCCTTCCACCGCGGCGATGAGCTTGTTGAAGGCGTCGGCGAAAAGTTTTACGCCCTCTTCGACCAAATCATCTGTGACCTGCTTCATGGAAATTCCCACTCGCGCAAGAGTCTGCATGGTCTCGCGCGCCGCTTCGACGTTCTCGGTCAAACTGGCGCGCACTTTGCCATGATCGCGAAACGCGTCGAAGGTAGCCGGCGGAATGGTGTCTACAGTGCCCTCGCCGATCAGCTCTTCGACGTACATCACGTCACTATAATTCGGATTTTTCGTGCTGGTGCTGGCCCAGAGTAGCCGCTGCGTGTGCGCGCCTTTCGCCGCAAGAGCTTCCCAGCGCGGGCCGCGAAAAATCTCCTGATATCGCGCATAGGCCATCTTGGCGTTGGCGATGGCCACTTTGCCGAGGAGGCTTTGCAATTGCGCGCGCTCATCGGGCTTCGTGGAAGTTTTCAAGCGCTCGGTGAGAATTTTGTCCACCGAAGTATCGATGCGGCTGACAAAAAAGCTTGCGACGCTTCCGATGCGGCTCACATCGCCGCCATGTTTCGCAAATATTTCGAGCGCGTTTAGGTAGGCCTGCGCCACTTTCTCGTAAGTTTCCTGGGCAAAAAGAAGCGTGATATTGATGTTGATGCCTTCGCCGAGCAACTGCTGAATTGCTGGAAGGCCCTCCGGAGTTCCCGGGACTTTTATCATTACGTTTTCGCGCTGCACTTCTTTCCACAGCCGCCGCGCCTCGGCAATCGAGCCGTTGGTGTCGCGCCCCAGCAGCGGCGAAACTTCCAGGCTGACGTATCCATCGCCACGTTTCGTTTGGTCGTAAACGGGCCGTAGAATGTCGGCGGCGTCTTGAATGTCGCGAATGGCCAGCATTTCGTAGCGCTGCGTGGCATTGAGTTGCGGCTTTGACTCCAGCGACTTGAAAAAATCCGCATAGTCGGTGCTGCCGGTGATGGCCTTTTCGAAAATGGAGGGATTGGAGGTCATGCCGCGCAATCCGTCTTCGTTGATCAACCGCTGAAGCTCGCCGCTGGTCAGCAAATTCCGACGAATGTAATCGAGCCACACGGACTGGCCGAATTTCGCCAGCTCTTTCAGGGGATTTTCCGTCTTGGCAGTCGCTTGATTTCGAATGGTTTGAGTTCCCATTAGCCTGACTCCTTCCCGGCACGCGCCGGCAAACTGTACTTTTTCTCGATGGCTTCTATTTTAGCAACTCTGCGCTGCAGGCGCTCCTGCCCTTTTTCGAGGCCCCAATATTTTGCGGCGAGAAAATTGGTTACTAATTCCTGCGCCAGCATGGGTCCAATCACGCGCGCGCCAAGCACCAGCACGTTCATATTGTCGTGCTGCACGCCCTGATGCGCGGAATACGAATCGTGGCACATGCACGCGCGAATGCCCGGGATCTTGTTTGCAGCGATGCATGCGCCAACGCCGCTGCCGCAAATAACGATGCCGCGGTCGAGTTTTCCGGCGATCAGCGCTTCGCCAACAGCCTGCGCAAAATCCGGATAATCCACGGGAGCAGGCCCGTTCGTGCCGAAGTCAGTGACTTCGTGCTGTGCATCGCGCAAAAAAGAGGCAAGCTGGTCCTTCAGCAAATATCCAGCGTGGTCTGCGCCTATTCCGATCCGCATGGTCTACCTCGCTTTGCCAAGAAGTTCTTTAGCGGTGGCCACAATTCGCTCCGGCACGAATCCGAATTTCTTTTGTAATTCTTTGAGCGGCGCCGAAGCCCCGAACGTGTGCATGCCGATCATGCGGCCGCGCGGGCCGACATATCTTTGCCAACCCATGGTCGAAGCCTGTTCGATGGAAATGCGTGCGGTGATCTCCGGCGGCAGCACGGTGTTGCGATACTCCTCCGGCTGATGATCGAAAATTTCCCATGACGGCATGCTCACCACGCGGGCACGAACTCCGGCGGCCTGCAGTAGCTCGTAGGCCTCGACAGCGAGAAACACTTCGCTGCCCGTGGCCAGGAGGAGAAGCTCGGGCTTGCCGCCATCCGCATCCGCCAAAATGTACGCGCCTTTGGCGACGCCTGCCGCCGACGCATACTTCGCGCGGTCGAGCGTTGGCAGGGCTTGGCGGCTGAGCACCAGCGCAACGGGCTCATGGGCAAGCTGCAAAATTACGCGCCAGGCCTCTATCACTTCGTTCGCGTCAGCGGGGCGCAAGGTGATTAGTCCCGGAATCGCCCGCAGCGCGACTAACTGCTCGATGGGCTGATGGGTTGGGCCGTCTTCGCCGACGCCGATGGAATCATGCGTAAAAACGTAAATCACCGGCACTTCCATTACCGCGCTCAGGCGAATCGGCTCGCGCATGTAGTCGCTGAAAATCAAAAACGTCGAGCCATAGGGACGGATTTTCGAAAGCGAAAGGCCGTTGAGCACCGCGCCCATGGCGTGTTCGCGAATGCCAAAATGAAAATTTCGCGCGCCGTAGCTCTGCGCTTCGAAATCTCCCGCGCCTTCAAACGTAAGGCGTGTTTTCGTCGAAGGCGCCAAGTCCGCGGAGCCGCCAATCAGCCAGGGAATGTTTTGTGCAACGGCGTTCAACACTTTGGCAGAGGAATCGCGGCTGGCGATGCCTCTTGCATCGGCGGGAAAAACGGGCAGATTCCTGTCCCAGCCGTCGGGCAGTTCGCGGTGCTGCATCTGCAGAATTCGCGCCGCCAGTTCGGGATATTTGGCGCGATAAGCGTCGAATAATTTCATCCACGCATCGCGCGCCTTTTTGCCACGCGCGCCTACGCCAGCGGCGAAGTTCTCTCGCACGCCATCGGGCACCAGAAACTTCGCATCTTCCGGCCAGCCGTAGAATTTCTTAGTCAGGCGAATTTCCTCTTCGCCGAGCGGCTCACCATGCGCCGCCGCAGTATCCTGCTTGTGAGGAGCGCCGTAAGCAATGTGGCTGTCCACGATAATCAAAGTCGGCCTGTCGGCGACCTGCTCGAATTTCGCCAGCGCCGCAGCGACTGCGTCCGTGTCGTTCGCGTCTTTCACATGCATCACGTTCCATTTGTACCCGCCAAAGCGCGCAGCGACGTCTTCATCGAAAGCGAGAGCGGTATGCCCTTCGATGGTGATATGATTGTTGTCGTAAATCCAGCACAGGTTTTTTAGCGCGAGATGCCCGGCAAGCGATGCGGCTTCGCCCGAAATTCCCTCCATCATGTCGCCATCGCCGCAAATTGCATACACCTTGAAATCAAACATCTCAAAATCCGGCCGGTTGAAATATTGCGCCAGCCAGTCGCTGGCAATCGCCATTCCCACACTGTTGCCGACGCCCTGCCCCAACGGGCCGGTAGTGGTCTCCACGCCGGAAGTCCAGCGATATTCCGGGTGGCCGGGGCATTTGCTGTCGAGCTGACGAAAGCGTTTGATGTCTTCGAGCTTGACGGCAAGTTCGCCGAGGCGTTCGTATTTTGGATTTACCGCTTTCACGCCCGCCAGATGCAACAGCGAATACAGCAGCATCGAAGCGTGTCCATTCGAGAGCACAAAGCGGTCGCGGTTCAGCCAGATAGGGTCGTCGGGATCAAAGCGTAAAAATTGTTGCCACAGCGTGTACGCGACTGGCGCCAGGGCCATGGGCGCGCCAGGGTGGCCGGAGTTGGCTTGTTGCACAGCATCCATGGAGAGCGTGCGGATGGTATTGATGCAAAGCAGATCGATGTCGCGCTGCGTCTTCGCTGTTTGCGTCACTGTGCCCATTCTTGTGCAGCCCTCCGGGAGCGGCGCGCAATGCGCTGCCATTTACAACCGCCGCCACTCTCAATCTTATCTCTTTGAGGCGTTTCTGGCGAATGAACAGCCTATACAACGCCGCGCCTTCATTGCGGCACGACGGTGATTTGATGCTTCAACGTGCAACGCGGAGTCACACGAAACAGTCCAACTGTACGTGCCCGACCTTTTCTTGCAAAAGGGTTTTCCGCGCCTCTACGAGAGCGTTCTTCGCCTGCCGGTGATTCGCAGCATTCGCGCGCAGGAACAGCAACTCCTTCACTGCGTTTTTACAGAAAATCTGCAGCCAGGCGACGAGGTTCTGGAGGTGGGCGCGGGGACGGGCTACTACACTTTCGACATCGCCCGGCGAGTGCGCGGCGTGGTTGCGTTAGAACGCGCTGCAGGAATGATGCGCATTCTGAAAGAAAGAATCGCCGCATCGAGGGCGCGCAACATCAGCGTGGTGGAATCGGACTTCCTGTCTTACTCGCCGACGGAAAAATTCGACGTGGTAATCGCCATTGGCGTTCTGGATTCCATTGACGAATGGCGCACGTTCCTCGACCGCTGCATTTCGCTGGCAAAGCGGCGGGTAATTCTCACCATTCCGCGCTCGAGCTTTTGGGCGGGTATTCATTCGTTTTTTGGTGGCATGATGGGATTGCGGATCCGCGTCTACGACCTCGACGAGCTTGCGCAACACCTGAATGACCGCCCGTTCCAGCTTTACGAGACCGGCTTGAAAACGCGCTGGACGCATGGACTCACGGTTGTCGCCGTCATCGAAACCACAAAAGTTTAGCGCCGTTTTAAGACAAGAAAATAAAGTCCCGGCAAAAGGTTTACAAGTCCAGAAAAACATGGCGGACGGTAATTGTGCGCGACTTTCTAAAACTAGCTGACGAGGTTCTGGAGGAGCAGCTTCACTTCCGATTCAGTTAGTATTCTTGCTACTCCTGGTGAGTGAGAGCAAGCAGAAGGCCAATTCGCACGTAGAAACACGGCAGAAAATTGACATTTTCCAAGGACGCACGCGCAGAGGTCATGCGTCCGCGTAGGCCGACCATACGCTAATGGTGATTTGAAATTCTCCGTTGGCGGCTCGGCGCCACGTCGTAACCAATCGTCCAGCCTCGTTCCTTACCGCATTTTGCCCGGAGTGTATCTTCAATGTATACGCCGCAATTTCGACGGCCAGCGGGCCGGTATATTCAACTTGCTTCTGCGTAATGCGAAGATCATAAACTCCTGAACTGAACATTTTTTTCACCAGTTCGCGTATGGCCGCAGATCCGATTGCCGCAGGAGCATTCGGCGGCAGCATGACCGCGTTTTCGGCGTAGAAACTGACTAGTTGCTCCGTGTCATGCTGATTAAACGCATCCACCCACATCTGGCGCAGCCGCGCGACCTGATCGCCAATTTCCCGCCCCGGATTTGGCCGAGCTACCTCTGACATTATGGCCTCCTTGAACACAATCGCCTCCTTGGACACACTTCCAGCGTCGTACACGTCAGGGAGCCTTCGCCCCGAAGCTCATGCGAAGGATGGTGCTTGTAACTTCGGCCGGCCTGGACAGAGCCGCCGGTTGATTTCAAGCGCGCTGGGAACGCGCCCGCAGCGAACTATTCGCTGCCGCGCTCGTCCTTTATTTCAGAAACTTCGATAGTATTCGTGCTCGGATCGAGGGTCCCGGTAATCTTGACGTCCTTTCCAACAAATTGCCTGGCCCTGTCCTGCTTATCCAGTTGATATCTCGCGCCCGAGGCCTTATCCACCAAAACATATTTTGTGCCGGATTTCTCAATTGTTCCTTGAAACTCCTGCACCGGCTGCTTCGTCTGCATTTGCGCCTGCATCGGCGAGACGAAACTGCGGAGTCTGGCTTGTGGGGCGGCGTTGCCGCTGGAACTCATAGTCAACGTCAGCGCGATGACCGCAAATGTCCCCAATAGACCCACTTTGTTCTGCATTCCACCACCTCCGCCTGCAAAATCCACAGGCAGGGATGAAGGTTGCAAGCGGCGGGCCAAAACCTCGATGCGTATCCGCAAGCAACAGCGCGATTTGCGCGAAGTGCAGGCTCTTTGCACACGCATTTCTGGCAGTAGAGCCGGACATTTTACACATACAGCCTTCCCCAACCGATTGTAGTATCGGGTGAAGTCTGTCGGCTCATTGCAGGCTTTTACTGGCAGCTGCTTCATATTCGTGACGAATTTTTTTTCGCAGGAGGGCTATCTCTACGCCCTGACCTCAATCTTTTTATCCAGCGCCTCGCGCACTTTTCGCGCCAGAATCCTGGGCGCGAAAGGCTTTTGTAGCAGCACGGCTCCGCAAGAAGTGAACGACTCCAGCCGCGCGCTTTCCTCCGAATAGCCGGAGCTGAAAATCACCCGCACATCCGGCCGGATCATGCGAATTTTCTCGTATGCTTCCGCACCACCGAGGCGCGGCATCACCACATCCAGCAAGATCGGCGCAATATCCTTTTGATTCTCGTGAAATTTCCGAACCGCCTCTTCGCCGTCTTTTGCGAGAATTACGCGGTAATCGAGCTTGCGTAAAATCTCGTCGACCATTTCGAGATTTGCGGCATGATCTTCCGCCACCAAAATCGTTTCTGTTCCTCCGCGAATAGCAACGTCGCTGCCCGTTTCCGGTTTTGGTGCCGGCGCGCCATTCTTCACCGGCAGGTAGACCCGGAAAACACTTCCTTTCCCCACTTCGCTGTAAACTTCGATCAGTCCATCGTGCTGTTTTACGATTCCATAAGCGGTGGCGAGGCCCAGACCGGTGCCGCGCCCGACCTCCTTCGTCGTAAAAAAGGGTTCGAAGATGTGACCCAGCATTGCCGGAGGCATTCCTGTGCCGGTATCTGAGACGGTCAGCGCGACGTATTTGCCAGGTTTGACGTACTCGTGCCGTCCCGTAGCTGTCGACGCGCTCGTATTGAACAGCGTAGCCGCTTTTGCGTAGCGCGCGCACCATCAACTCGGCGTCTTCGGCCGAATCTTCCACGATGAGCAAACGCAGGGGCGTCCCCATTTTATCGCGCTCCGTTCGGCGGCGGCTGCTCGCGCTTGCGGGCTGCTGTGATGCACGTCAATCGCGCGTTGCAAGTCAGCCAGATGCGCTGCGATCAGCGGTTCCAGTTTGTGCAGCCCAATTTGCGGCGCGGGATCGGCGGTAGTCAGAGAACGCGCCTCTTCTACGTCGTGCCGCACGTTCGCAAGCGCCTCACGGTAAGACGGCAGATAATTTTTATCGCCAGTAAAGAGGTAACCGCGCTGAGCTTTCTCGGCGGCCATCAAATCGCCGTCAAGCGCCTGCAATTCCTCGCGAACTGAATAGGTATGCGCAACCCACTTTTCATCTTGCTCAGTCGACACCATGTGGCGATAGGACAGCGCGCCAACGGCGACGAGCGTCACCGCAGCGATTCCGAACGCAATCGCGACTTTCCACTTGAAGCGCATCCGGCCCTGCAGATTTATCGCGGGACTACGAGGCTGAGAGAGGGGTCAGTCCGGGGTCCACAAAAGTTCCCATCACAATCTGAGACAAAGCTATCGCAAACGCGTAACCCGAACATTATTAAATGGCTAATCCGATTCTGGGCTAAAATCTGCGGTTGTCAAGCAAGGTGTTCCCGCCGCGCAGTAAAGGTAACGGTGAACTCTGGCAGCTTTCGTGACCGCGCCTTTCTTGGCGCATCTGAATGGCATGGAGGAAATTATGCGAGCCGACCGCGTCGAAATTTCATGGGACAACGAAAAATCCAAGTGGCTGATTCGAATCGAAGCGGGCGAAGAAGTGGTGCGGCGTCATTGCGATCTGCCGCGCAATGCGGACGAGGCGACGCTGCGCGCCACAGCGCAAAAAACGGTGACCGACGAAGGCTACGATGCTCCGGCCTCGAGCATGATTCTCCGGTTGTAACGCCATCCTTCTAGTGGATTCCTTTTTGCCCGCGCTTCAGATAGCATGCTCCAGCAATGCACCTTAGCTGGATCGATTATGTGATGATCGCGGTGTACTGCGCCTTCGTCCTGGGCGTGGGATTCAAGCTGAAAAAATCCATGCGCACCAGCCTGGATTTTTTCCTCTCCGGCAGAAAAATCCCCGCATGGATTACCGGACTCGCTTTCATTTCCGCAAATTTGGGCGCGCTTGAAGTCATGGGCATGGCCGCGAGCGGCGCGGAATACGGCATGCTCACCTGCCATTTCTACTGGCTGGGCGCGATTCCCGCGATGATTTTCGTCGGCCTGGCGATGATGCCTTTCTATTACGGCAGCCGGGCGCGTTCCGTTCCGGAGTATTTGCGGCTGCGCTTCGACGAAAAAACGCGCGCGCTGAACGCGATTACATTCGCGGTGATGACGGTGCTGGCCAGCGGGATCAATCTGTACGCCATGGCGTTGCTGTTCAAGCTGATGCTGGGGTGGTCCATTCACGCCACAATTTTGCTGTCGGCGCTGGTGGTTTTGGTTTACACATTCTTAGGTGGCTTGACTTCCTCCATTTACAACGAAGTGCTGCAATTTTTCCTGATTGTATTCGGCATTTTTCCTCTGGCCGTCATGTCCGTCGCGGAAGCCGGCGGCTGGCACGGTTTGGCGGCGCGATTGCCCGCGGGATTCATGCACACATGGTCGAATTTAGGACACGCCAGCGCGAATCCCATGGGCGTGGACTGGTTCCAGATGGTCGCAGGGCTTGGCTTCGTGCTGTCATTCGGATATTGGTGCACGGATTTTTTGGTTGTCCAGCGGGCGCTGGCCGCGCAGGACATGAACGCCGCGCAACGCACGCCGCTCATTGCCGCGGTGCCGAAGATGTTCATCCCCTTCCTTGTGATTATTCCCGGGATGGCGGCGTGGGCTGTGCTGCCGCATGCGTCATTTCTCGTGCAGGGAAAAGTGGACTACAACATGGCGCTTCCGCTGCTGCTGGCGCGATATTATCCCGCCGGAATGCTGGGCGTGGGAATTACGGCGCTGCTGGCAAGTTTCATGTCAGGAATGGCGGGAAACGTCACCGCATTCAATACTGTGTGGACCTACGATATCTATTATTCGTATATCAAGCCAGGCGCGAACGATGAGCATTATTTGATGATGGGGAAAATCGCTACCGTGGCGGGCGTGGTGATCAGTATTGCGGCGGCCTATGTGGCGCTGCAGTTCGCAAATATCATGGACTATCTGCAGCTGATATTCTCATTCGTGAACGCGCCGCTATTCGCCACGTTTCTGCTGGGCATGTTTTGGAAGCGCACCACAGCGAATGGCGCATTTTGGGGCTTGGTCGGCGGCACTACGGCGGCGGCTCTGCATTACTTCGCCACCGTGCACGGATGGCTCACCTATCGCAGCCAAATGGCCGGCAATTTTGACCGCGCGATTGATGCGTGGACGGTGTGCTTTGTGCTGACGCTGCTGATTAGCCTGTTCACGCGGCCGCGCGAGGAGTCAGAGCTGCACGGACTGGTGTATTCTCTGACCCAGAAACCCAGCTATCGCCACCTTGGCTTTTTGCGGCGTCCCGCGACTCTGGCGATTGCGGTCGGGATTTTGACTATCGTGCTGAACGTGGTGTTTCGATGAGCGGAGTGTTTCGATGAGCGCAGACGGAATCGGGCTTGATGTTCGCTGGCCGATTGGCCTGCTGTTTTCGGCGATGGGCGCGGCGCTTGCAATATTTGGAGCGTTTTTCGCGAATGGGCAAAAAGTCTGGCGCATCTGGATCGATCTCGATTTGTGGTGGGGCCTGGTCACGCTGATTTTCGGCCTGGCCATGATTTGGGCCGCCTCCCGCGCCTCTCACCACGAATAAAAGCGCTCTTGCCCTTGAATGCCCATGGACCAAGCAAGTAGCACCATACTCCCTGCAACAATAGCTAGACTCTTCATACGCTTCCCCCAACGTGAAACCTCGCGTGGGCTAAATAGCATACAGCATGAGCGTTGAGCCGACTAGCACAGCGAGCAGTTTTCCATTCGGCGAAATCGCCACGGCAAAATCGTCCATTCCGCGGACCACAGTTCCCGTTTTCTTTTGAGAAAAAGTCAGTTTCTGGATTTCGCGCGGCGGATCAAGACTCAGGTCCCACAGACGGATGGTGAGCGTCGCCGAAATCGCGCTCGTAAACAAAGACATGCCTCCGAGGCGCCGTTCGCTTATCGCGATACGGTTGCCGGAAAGCGAGGTCGCGTCTACTTCACCGTTGTAGATTCCCGGAAGGTCCAGCAAGACGCGACAGTCGCTATTCACAAGAGCATTCCGGACTTTTCTGTTCCTCCCATAGCTTACGAAGAACTTGTCTTCGCTGGCGAAAGTTGCCCATGAGGCGACCTGAAATGCGGAACAGAACCTCTGCCAGCTTCCATCCTCGTATGCAATCATCGGCTGGCCCCAAGCATTGTAAATCACTGCCTCTGAGGCGGGTAGAATCGCACCGTGGCGCATCCTTTCTGGACTGAAGGATCCAACCACATGCGGCGTCGGCGTCCTAGAAAGCGCGACCGCATATCTTCTCTTGTCGGCGTTGTTGCTTGTAACGCCTAAGGTGCGCAGAGATTCGGGATCAATCCAAAAATAGGTCGTCCCCTTCTGCCAGACGTAATGAGTAAGCGTGACAACTTTCTCGCCGGGGTCTTCCTCAGCCTTCCAATCAGCAATCTGATTGACGCGCCCGTTAAGCGTTTCGAACTCCTCCCCTTCATTCTCCGGATCCGCCGGAACCGGAGCCTGTTTCTGCATCTGGAAATCGGACGAGTAGTGGACGAGTTGCCCGCCCGCCAACACAATGAAGCCGCCATCCGCGAGGGGCAGAAGAACCGAATCGTCATCCGGCGTCGGCCAAGAAAGAGTTGGGCCTGTCAGCGCATGGTTTTGTGTGTCAATGAAGAAAGACCGAAAGTGAAAGAATCCACGCGGAGTGTTGACCGGGTAGTCTCCCCAAGAACCGTCACAAAAAGATACAGCTAAGGTGTTTGCGTCGAGAAATGCCAATTGGGGACGTGGCAGGCGAGGCCCAAAGATCTTGCGCATCCGCTCCATTCGAGCCGCATAAACAGGGACATTCTGCAGGTCAAAGGACCAGATTGGCTTTTGGGACCGCTTGATTGGAACTTGGGCGGAAGCACTCTGCAGGACCACGAAGAATACGCAAAATCTCAGCAGTATTCTGGGCACAAATGTCATGTTAAATTGCGACAAAGATAAATGCGCTGCTCTGGCGGGTCGCCCACACTTAGTAGGTTCGTGACGTTCCTCCATTGACATCATCGCACGGCTGATGGTACCACACACGGCTTCCGCCCATGGCGTCGGACCGGATCCAAAAAAAGTGGCGCGCCCGGAGGGATTCGAACCCCCGACCCTTAGCTCCGGAGGCTAATGCTCTATCCATCTGAGCTACGGGCGCGTTGGGTGCCGGAGAAGTTGCGCGACAACCCAAAGGATTCTACCGCGTCAGAATCGCAAGCGCAAAGTGAGCCACGCCTATTCATTCGTCAGAAATCCGCTTGATAATCACGCGTCGAAGGAAACGCTGAGGCGCTCGTCGCCGTGCGGAATCGTTGACAGGCTCAAAAACGCGCGAGAGAAAAAGTCCACACTCACAAACTGTTTGCAGCGCTACTTTTCCACGCCAGCGGAGTCTTCAGTAGCGCGCCAGATCGCGGATTTTCTTGGCGAGCTTTTCAATTTCTTCCGTCTTTTCAATCAGCGCCACGGAGAGTTCTTGCGAAGCGTCGTTCTTATCCGCCTGCCTTTTGAGCTGCTGCGCGAGCGAGAAAAGTTCATCGACATCTTTGTTAATCTCGCGCTGATTTTTCTGAAGCTCCGCCTTGCTCGGCGGCCGAAACGGCGGCGGCGCAGGCGGGATCGCTGGATTGGGATTAACGTGCGATGGTGGATTAGAACCTTGTTGGGCAAAGGCTGCAGTAGATTTCAAGGAGACGAAGCCTGCGCTGGCGAGTAGCGCCCCCGGCACAACTGCTTTCAGGAAATGCCGTCTTTGATTGTCCATTTGCGCCGCCCTCCTGCACATGAATCGCGGAAATGCATCGCGAATCAAGATGGCATGATTCAAGTCTTTGCTTCAATTGCTTTGCTTCGATTATATGACGCAGTCTGGCGCAAATTGGTTCGAAATTGCAAACAAAGCGATAACCGCGGCCCCGAGGAATGTGGCTTTCTATGGCTTTGCCGGCACAACGCAACTTGCTGATTGCGGTTAACCAGGAAAAATTGGAGGCGCGGGTGGGAATCGAACCCACGTATAAAGGTTTTGCAGACCTCTCCCTTACCACTTGGGTACCGCGCCGGAGAACTCAAATAGTATAGCCAAGTTGCGGAAACGCAACCACAGAATTGCGCCTCGCGTGCCGATTCTTACGCAGTCGACATCAGCCGATGGCCGCTTCTCTAGTTTGCGCGCACTCCCATCTTTCTCGAGGACTGAAAATCTTGCTGGCAGCTCATCGCGAAACATCATTTTGACCTCTCGAAGAACGCGCCCGAATGCCCTGTCCATTCGTACAGGTGCGCTTCGCATTGGTACAGTTATTCGGATGGACAAGCGCAATTCGGCCAGCCCAAAAACCTTCGGCGCTGCTGCTATCATCGGTGAGCAATCGACGAATCCTGCAAGCGCCGAGCGAAGCAGAGGAGCCGCAGTGAAGAAAACATTTGTTTCCCGAATCCTGGAGATCAACAAAGAGCTCTGGTTGATCCTTTCCATTATCCTGTTTGCAGCAGTGATCAACTTCTTCGTGTCAGGTCAGCGGCTGGTGCTGACTTTCTACAACCTGCCGACGCTTTTTGCCGCGTATTATTTTGGCAGAGCGCGCGCTGTGCAAACGGCGATTGCCTCCATCCTGATCGTTTCATGGCTCAACATTATGAATCCTGTAGCCCTCGCGGCGGGCATGGGAGCAAGCCTACGGCATTTGATTGGCTGGGCGGACGTCTCCATCTGGGGCGGCTTCCTGATAATCACCGCATACGCAATGGGCACACTTTACGAAGTGAAAGAGCGCGGCATGCTCGAACTGCGCGAAACTTATTTCGGCGTTTTACAAATCCTCTGCCAGGTGATTTCCAACGATAAGTACACGCAAAACCACTCCTATCGCGTCTCCGTTTATGCAGCCCGACTGGCCTCGGAGATGGGCCTGCCCGAAGATCAAATTGAGGACGTGCGCGCCGCCGCATTGCTGCACGACATTGGCAAACTCGAAGTCAGCCGCACCATTCTTTACAAATCGGCGCGCCTTTCGGAAGAGGAAATTTCCGAAGTGCAGGCGCACCTGCCGCGCGGTGTCGAATCGCTCAGACCGGTGGCCGTTGGCGGGACTTTGCGCCGCGTACTGCCGATTATTCTAGCGCACCACGACAAATTCGACGGTTCCGGATATCACCCGACCAAAGGCGAAGACATTCCTATCGAAGCACGCATCATCACCGTCGCGGACGTTTACGACGCGATGGTCAGTGATCGCCCTTATCGCAAAGCAATGTCGCCCTTCGAAGCGCGCGACATCATCTCCAAAGGCGCGGGCACCGATTTTGATCCTAAAGTCGTAGCCGCATTCGAGTCTGCATTCCGTGGCGGCCGCATGGAAGTACCGGAAGTGCTGGTCTAACCTTCCGTCTAAAGCTGAGCTTCCCGCAGAAACCGCGCGGCCTCTTCTGGCGGCGTGGGATTGATGTAGAATCCCGTTCCCCACTCGAATCCAGCCACCCGCGTGAGCTTGGGCATCACTTCCAGATGCCAGTGATAATGGTCGTTGATCTCTTCGCCTATCGGCGACGTGTGTACAACGTAGTTGTACGCCGGACAGTTCAGCACCGCGTCGAGGCGCGCCAGAAAGTCCCGCATCAATTTCGCCAGACTCGCGTAAACGGGGCTGGACTGATTCTCGAACGAAGAGCTGTGGTGCCTCGGCAAAATCCACGTTTCAAACGGAAAACGCGGCGCGTAGGGCGCGAGCGCGATGAACAGCTCATTTTCCAAAATCACGCGCGTGCCGGTCTCTATTTCCTGGCGGATGACGTCGCAGAAAATGCAGCGCTCTTTCACGTCAAAATAACGCTTCGAGTTGTCCACTTCTTCGCGAACCCGCTTGGGCACGATAGGCAGTGCAATTAGCTGCGAATGAGTATGCTCGAGTGAAGCTCCGGCGGCCTCGCCGTGGTTCTTAAACAGCAGAATGTAGCGGAAGCGTTTGTCATTCTTCAGGTCCAGCACACGGTCCCGATAGGCCCACAGAACTTCCTCGATGGACTTTTCCGGAAGCGACGCTAGCGTGCTTTGATGATCCGGAGTTTCTATGATCACCTCATGCGCGCCAATTCCATTCATGCGGTCAAAAAGACCCTCGCCCTGGCGGTCGAGATTTCCTTCAATCCCCAGGGCCGGAAATTTATTTGGGACTACGCGCACGCTCCATCCCGGCGTGTCCCTGCCGCTCCCGTTACGCCCGAACGCCAGTATTTCCGGCGGAGTGCGAGTCTCGTTACCCGGGCAAAAGGGGCAAAACGAACTGCCCTTCATCTGCACGCTTTCACGGGCAAAATCCGACGGCCGTTTTCCGCGGTCGGTGGAAATAATCACCCACCGGCCGGTGATTGGATCCTTACGTAGATCGGGCAATCTTTTCTCCTTCGCCAGCTTCTTGAAAAATTTAGAACAATCCTATTTTATCCTGCGCGTCCAGCCACATTCAAAAAGATGCACCGGGACCGCACAGAACGGCGCTATAAATTTGCCGTGAATGCATTTTTGTGCAGGCGAACCTGCGGCGCGCCGCCAGAGCGGCTTTCAATGGCGACCACGTCGAAGCGCCAAGCCGCGCCGGCGATTCTGCGCTCCGACAAAAACCGCCGCGCCATGCGCTCCACATGAAAGCGTTTCTCGGCAGTAACCGCTTCTTCTGGCTGGCCCGGCCTTTCTTTGCTCCCGCTGCGTGTTTTCACTTCGACAAACGCTAGCACGTCACCATCGTATCCCACCAGGTCGATTTCCGCTTTGTCTCCTGGAACACGATAGTTGCGCGCCACAAAAATGTACCCATGACGCCGCAAATACCAATAGGCATAAGTCTCGCCGGCAATTCCACGGCGCCGCGCGCGTTCTTTTCCCGATTCGCCATTCTTCGCGGCTGCCAGGCCGCGGCGCGATGCCAGTCGCAGAAATCCGAAAATTGCGCGTGAGACCAGCGGCACTATTTCAACACCTCGAGCTCAAATTCCATTACTTTCCCCCGTACCAAATAACACAAATAAAATTCCCAGAAACGCCGGAAGCGCAGCGAATGGTTCACCAGAAACTCAAATCCGAGATAGCGCCACACCTGCAGCAAGCGCACGCGCAAATGCCGCTGCCGGAGCCGCGCGCGTGTATACCACGAAGCCTCTCCATGCAGCCCTTCGGGATAAAAATACCACAAGGAAAAACTGTTCAGGTGCCAGCGGTGCGTCGGATCGCAAAATGAACTGAAATCCGTATAGTGCGGCGTGACCACAAAAATGGTCCCCCCGGCGCGGGTCACGCGGTGAAATTCCTCGATGGTGCGAATCACATTCTCCACGTGCTCGATTAAATGAACCGCGCGCACCTGATCAAACGCACTGTCACAAAACGGCAGCGCGCCCCGGTCCAGATCGCAAAGAACATCGGCTGCGGTGTTCGCGTTCATATCGATGCCAATCGAGCCCGGATATTTTCGCGGGCCGCAGCCAACATCCAAAATGCGCAATCTTCCTCCGAAAAAGCAGGCTTTTCTCTAGTGCGTATGCTGCACTTCATCAATGCATTCGCCCAGCGTGCGCACAGCATATTCCGCCTGTTCTTCGTCAATAACAAGCGGCGGCGCGAGCCGGATGGTGTTTTCTCCTGCGCCGAGAATGAGCAGGCCCTTAAGGAACGCCTGATCCACAATTCGATTGCGCAGCCCGGGCGCTCGCTCTTTGGTCTTTTTGTCCGCTACAATTTCTACGCCAATCATCAGGCCTTTTCCGCGAACATCGCCGACAATCCGATATTTCTCGGGCCAATCCGCGATTCGACCCAGAATGAATGCGCCCATCTTCCGCGCATTTTCCATGTATTTTTTCTCGATCAGGTCAATCGTCGCCAGCGATGCCGCCACACACACGGGATTCCCGCCAAAAGTGGACGCATGCGCGCCCGGTTCCCACTTCATGATGCTTGCGCGCGCAATCATCGCGCCCAGCGGCATTCCTGAAGCGATTCCTTTGGCCACACAAATAATATCTGGGTCGATGTTTGAATGTTCGCTGGCCCACCACTTGCCGGTGCGGCCCATCCCGCATTGCACTTCATCGGCGACGAGCAGAATTCCATGCTGCCGGCAAATGCGCTGCAACTCCCGCAAGAACGAAGCCGGCGCAGACACGTAGCCGCCTTCACCTTGAATTGGCTCGATGACGATCGCCGCCACGTCCGCCGGATCCGCCAGGCGATGAAAGATTTGGTTCTCGAGGAAGTCAAGGCACTGCGCCGTGCATTCGTCCGCATTCTGCCCGAGCGTCCGGTACGTATCCGGATACGGCATGTGAACCACTCCTCCCAGCAGCGGCCCGAATCCCTTGCGCTGCACCGCTTTGCTTGCCGTAAGCGAAAGCGAGCCCATGGTGCGCCCGTGAAAGCATCCGTAAAACGCGATGAATTTGTCTCGCTTGGTGTAGTAGCGCGCCAGCTTCATCGCCGCTTCCACGGCCTCGGTTCCGGAATTTCCAAAGTAAACGCGTTTCGCATCTTTTCCCGGCGCAATCTCGGCAAGCTTCTCCGCAAGCTGGACCATGTTCTCGTAATAAAAATCCGTGCCGGACATGTGAATCAATTCGCCGGCCTGCTTCTGAATTGCCGCGACGACCTCTGGATGGCAGTGGCCTGTAGCGACCACCGCAATTCCAGCCGCAAAATCGAGGAAACGATTGCCATCAACATCCTCGATCACCGCGCCGCGTCCGGTCTTCGCCACCAGTGGATAGCTGCGCGTATACGACGGAGAAACGAACTTGCTGTCCAGTCCAACCAGCTTCTTCGCCTTTGGCCCCGGCAAAGAGCCGCTCAGGCGCGGAAGCTTCCAATCATTTGCTTTCTTCATGCCTTCCTCCCAAAATGGATTTTTTGCGCCATGAATGCAGCGCGGCCATGCTGTGTGAGGGAGAAAGGAGCTTAATCTACGCCGAAAAGGCTAGGACGCTGGTGCGAGGGCAAACTGTTCCAGCAAAGCGCATTCTGAAATTGTGAAGTCATTTCTTTTTCCAGCGCACTGCGCCATCACGACTGTCTTCCAGAAGGATACCACGTTGCGCAAGCTCCTGGCGGATTTCATCCGCGCGCTTAAAATTGCGCTGCTTCCGCGCCTCCTGCCGCTCGGCGACCAACAGATCGATTTGCTCCGGCGAGATTTCGTCGCTGCCGGACCCAAATCCCAGAGCGCGCAGCTTCGCATCATCGTTGTCTTCGAGAATGGCGAAAACCCGCTCAAATTTCTTCATGGCCGAGAGAACGTGTGGCCCATCCTGCTGGCGGAATTCACCGCGATCAATCGTCGTGTTCACGTCGCGCACTAAATCAAAAATCGCCGCCAGCGCTACCGCGGTATTCAAATCGTCCGCCAGGCCCGCTTCAAATTCTGTGACCGCCTTTTCCGCCCGCACCGCCATCGCCGAATTTGCGCCCGCTGGGAATTTCCCTTCTTTCAACCGCGCAGCAAAATTTCGCAGCCGCTCGACCGAACTTGCCGCCTGCTGAATGCTATCCGCCGTGAAATTGAGCTGCCGCCGATACGGCACGGAAGCAAGCAGATAGCGGACGGTCGAAGGCTTATGCCCCTTCTTGAACAAATCGCGCAGCGTATAAAAATTCCCCAGCGATTTCGACATTTTCTCGCCGTCGATTATCAAATGCTCGGCATGCAGCCAGTAGCGGACGAATTGATGGCCGGTAGCCGCTTCGCTCTGTGCAATTTCATTTTCGTGATGCGGGAACTCCAGATCAACGCCGCCCGTGTGAATATCGAGAGTCTCGCCCAGATATCTCATGGACATCGCCGAGCACTCGATGTGCCAGCCCGGCCGCCCTGGACCAATTTCCGTTTCCCAGAAGTATTCTCCCGGCTTGGGCGCCTTCCACAACGCAAAATCGCGCGCATCCGCCTTCTCGTAACGGTCCACTTCGACGCGCGCGCCCGCCTGAATCCCGCTCAGATCAACTTTGGAAAGCTTCCCGTACGCCGGAAATCCCGCGATGCGGTAATAAATCGAGCCGTCGCTGCGATACGTCAGCCCTTTCCCTTCGAGCCGCTGAATCAGTTTCACCATGTCGCCGATGTGATCGGTCGCGCGCACCAAATGCTCGGGAGTTTCGCAGCTCAGCGCGCGCATATCTTCTTTGAACGCCTCGATGTATTTCGCGGTGTAATCGAAAATGCTGATTCCCTGCTCTGCCGCGTTTTGAATGATGCGATCGTCCACGTCCGTCAAATTCATGACGTGCAACATGCAAAATCCGCGCGACTCCAAAAACCGCCTCAAAATATCCTGAAAAATAAACGTGCGGTAATTTCCGATATGCGCGTAATCGTAAACTGTCGGCCCGCATGTGTACATGCGCACTTCGCCCGGATGCAGCGGCGTGAAGACTTCTTTGCGGTTCGTTAGTGTGTTTTCGAGCAGTATTTCGCCCATGCCGTCGCGCTTTCCCCTAATTATGTGCGTGCTGATGTAATGCTGGCTTTCTTTAACGTGTTAATAGAGCTCGCTGCCCATGAAGGGCCATTCTAGCCGAGCCGCATACAGCTCCGCAAACGCATCCTCCGGCTTTGTGGTGGAACTATTGAGGCGTCAGCGTGACATGGCGCGTGATTACCGTGACGTCGCCGCTCTGAATCGCGGTCGCGGTCACAGGACGCGCTTGACGTAAGGATGTTCCCTGCGGCGGCAAGCCATAGCTTTGGTCTAAAAGTAGCGCCGAGACGGATTTTATGCCGGAGAATGTCAACTTCATCTCGATTCCTTCGGGCGGCGCATCCATGCAGCCGTAAATTCTCCAGCCGTGCGTGTAACCGAGTATCCGTTTATTCAGGGCTGGAACAGCATGCCCATTGATCGTCACTGATTCCGGCGCGTTGTCAGGAGCGAACGCCAGAACAATATCCGGCGCGCCACGCTCGGATTTCAGCCGCAGGTCATAATTCGATTTTCCGTTCGATGAAGAAGCTTGCTGCACCGTCATTGTCGGCGCGGACAGCCCCGGCGCCGGCGCATCCGCGGCGAACGGTCTGCTCGCTTCCCACGGATATATGGCAGTTTGCGCCCGGGCGAACGGCATCAAGCTGCGCATGCTCAACGGCAGCCGCCGCGAATTCGCGTAAATCAACCACTGTGATTTCCCGGTGTCCGCGTTTTCATGATATTCGATGTTCATCGGTTGCGGCGAGGCCGCTGAAAACGGTGGAACGAACAATGCCGCTGCCGTTGCTACGATCGCAATTGCAATCGCTATCGCGGGAAAAGCCCAGCGCCTTCCGCCGAAAACAGCTCCAGCAAGTGGCGCAAGCGGCGCAGCAATCAGAGCAACGCACACGGTGATTCCGATCAGAAACGTTCCCCCCAGTGCGCTGTAAAGAAACCACACCGAGGAGACGCCTGCAACCGCAGTAACGAAGGCCGGTATCACCGCGGCGAGCGCGCCCGCGCCGCCTGCTCCGCGCTTTGAAAACACAATCGCCAAGCCAGAAATTGCCGCGGCGAGCGCGGGAACGATAAAAACAAAACCCAGCCCAGGCGCGAAAATTCCTAATGCCAGCGCGACGATGCTCCACCAAATCCAAATGCCGCTCCACATTCCCCAGAACCCAGCGCGCCGCCCGAACACAACCGCAATTAGCGCGACAGCAAAAAATCCCAGCGCCCACACGGCAAAAAGCATCGGCGCCGGATGCGCCACCCAGTTCGCGGGCGTCGCGCCGGCTACGTGCAGTAAAAATTGCAGAATCGCCCCAAAAATCGCGCCACTAATCAGAATCAGCGGCCAGCTCGCCAGCCCCAGCGCAATTTCTCTGATCCGTATTTGCCTGCGCCGCGCCAACACTGCAATCTCGAAAAGCAGCAACACAATTGCCAGCAGCGCGAATCCCACAGTCCATCGCGCCGGCCACCAAATCATCTTCCAACCGAACAAATCCGCGTAAACCGCCTCCGAAGGCGCGCCAAAATTCAAATCCGAATTCGCGAGCGCCCGAACCGCCTCCAACCCATCCTCGCCTTCGTTTTGAATGCTCGCCGCGCTGGCATTGGCGACGTTATCGAGCGGCGTATGGTAATGCGCCACGCCATCAATAAACGCGAAATTCAGTCCTTGATATCCAGTATGTTTGAACACCGTGAAATCCGTGTCGTTCGGCAAGCTTTTGTAAACCGTGTACGAGAGCGAATTTGCGTTGGGATGCCGCACCGCTTTCGCATACACGCGCAACACCCATTCATTTGCGCTGCCCGTTTCAAACATGGTGACCGGCCCAGAGCTCCCGCGATTGTCCATATTCACGACCGCGCGCACATCTTTCGCCCACGGATCGTCCTGAACAAACGCGGCTGCGCCGAGCAATCCGGCCTCTTCGCCTTCATCCATCAGAAAAATGACGGAATGCCGCAGCGGCGGCGAAGCTTTCAGCGCCCGCGCAATTTCCAGCTCCGAAACAATTCCCGCGCCATCGTCGGAAGCGCCTGGACCGGCGGGAACAGAATCGTAGTGCGCCGCAACCATGACTGCCGGACCCGCTTCGCGCCCGTCGAGCCGCGCCAGAATATTTTTCACGTCCGCGCACCGGCCCTCTTCACACGCAAAGCCTTCCCGCACGCGCGGTTGATACCCCAATTGCGTCAACTGCCCGACAATCCCGTCACGAACCGCCGCGTCCGCCGCGCTGCCCACCGGATGCGGCGCTCCGTTGCCGACCAGTTGCCGCAAAATATTCTTTGCGCGCACGCCTGAAAATTCGTCGGCAGGAGCGTTCGCCGGCTTCGCGGCAGGCGGACCCGCACGCAGCGCAGTCACGCAAATCACCAGCGCGTAAAGCGCCAGCGCCAAAACAAATGCGCGTCTACGCGGCGTTTCATCATCCATGTTCATGTCTCCCCATTACCAATCGCTCGAGGCCGTTGAATGCGCGCCATCCTAGTTCCAGCGCTAAATCAAGTCAACAAAGCCTTCATCGCTTTGCGTTTCGTATTTCCCGTTGACGAAGCGCCTCCCGCTCAATAGATTGTCCAATTCACGAGGAGCCAGCCATGAACGTCCGCCGCACAGCGATTCTTTTTGCCACTTTATCGTTTGTCTGGCTATGTATCTTCGCGTTCAACGTCCCAGCAGCGCTTGCAACTCCCCGCCCAGCGGTGAACTCTTCGAAAATCCTCACGCCTCAGCAAGCGCTGAACCTTCGCCGAATTGCTGACCTTCGTTTCTCGCCGGACGGCACCAATCTCGCATTCACTGTGCTTGAGCCGCCGAAAGGCACCGAGAATCCAACGCATATTTGGATTCTGAACATTCCCACGAAGCAGGTGCGCCAGTACACGTACTCCGACAAATCCGAAAGTTCTCCGCGCTGGTCGCCCGACGGCAAATTCCTCGCGTTCCTTTCTAATCGTGACGGCAATCGCCAGATTTATCTCGCGCCGTCCAATGGCGGCGACGCCTACGCCATCACGCAAGGCAAACGCGACGTCAGCGCATTCGAATGGTCGCCCGACGGCAAGCAAATCGCCTTCCTCGCTCCGGACGAGCCGACCGCCGCCGAGCTGAAAAAGAAAGCAGACAAAGACGACGCCATCGTCGTCGACAAAGATGCCAAGCACAGCCGCGTGTGGCTCCTCGACGTTGCCACAAAAAAGCCCCGCGCTATCACTATGGAAAAATGGGAAGTTCGTGAATTCGCCTGGATTCCGAGCGGCGACCGGCTCGTCATTTCCGCAACCGATCATCCCGAATCGGACAACGACACCAATCGCATTTTCTCTTTGGACCTTTCGAGCGGCCAGATGTTCCAGCTCGCCGCGCCCAAAGGACCGTTTGGCGATATTCGCGTCTCGCCCGGCGGAAAAGAGTTTGCCTACATGGGCGCGCGCGTGGACGGCCCTGAACCACACGACATTTTCGTTCATTCAACCGATGCGCAGGCTGCGAGTGCAAGCAGCAATCTCACCGCCGCAAGTATCGACCGCGCCATGAACGGCATCGAGTGGCGTCCCGACGGCAGCTTAATGGCCGTTGCCCAAACCGGATTCAAAACCACGCTGTATTCTATCGCCGCCGACGGCCATGCCACCGCAGTCGAAAACGTCGCACCGAATCCGCGCGCATACGCCGTCTCTTCATCCGGCACGCTCGCCTTCGTCGGCGGCTCCGCCACCGAGCCTCCCGAAATTTATCTTGCCAGTGCCGGCGGGGCTTCCGCGGAGCGCGTCACGGACCTGAACTCAAGCTGGAATTCCATCACCCTCGCCAAGCCGGAATTTTTTCATTACAAAAGTTTCGACGGCCTGCCCATCGAAGGTGAACTCCTCAAGCCGCTCAACTACGACGGCCATTCGCGCGTGCCGCTGATTGTTTTGGTTCACGGCGGTCCAACCGGGGCGTGGTCTGACTCGATTGATAGCTGGGGCCAATTGCTCGCCGCTCGCGGCTTCGCCATTGCCTATTTCAATATTCGCGGCTCGACCGGCTACGGCGAGAAATTCATGGAGATGAATCGCGCCGATTGGGGCGGCGCCGATTTTCGCGACGTCATGGCCGGCGTGGATTATTTAGTCGCGCAGGGAATCGCCGACCCAAATAAACTCGGCATTGGCGGATGGTCTTACGGCGGCTACATGGCCGAATGGGCCATCACGCAGACCGATCGTTTCAAATGCGCCGTTTCCGGTGCTGGCATGGTTGACCTAATCGCTGAATTTGACACCGAGCGCGGTCCATCCTACGACAAATGGTTCTGGGGTTTGCCTTACGATCATCCCGAGGGCTTTCTGAACCATTCTCCATTCATGTATCTCAAGCACGCACACACGCCCATTCTGATTTTGCAGGGCATCGCCGACACCACTGATCCCCTCGGCCAGAGCACCGGTCTTTATCGCGGACTGAAATTCTATGGAGACAAAGCGGAACTCGTCGAATATCCGCGCGAAAATCACGGCTTTCACGAGGAAAAGCACGAACTCGACCGCCTCAACCGCATCATCGCCTGGTACCAGAAATATCTGAAGTGATCAGGCCGAAGCGAATCGCCTAGGGTGACGCTCAAAGGCTCTGATGGCCGCCATTCGCAATGTGCCGCTGTCCTACCACGGCCCGGATTCAAGCGGCAGCGCACTGTATGGGTACGAAGGGACGCGTATCTTCGCCCGGGATTCGCCTCTGCCGGAGCTTTGCCAAAGCAAAATCGCTGCATAGGATCTCCACGGCCGCCACGCTTCTGAGCGGCGTTTGAGTTCAGCTGACGTACAACCCATCCGATGGCACAGCTCCACGTCACTCGCGGGTAACGCGTCCGGATCCCGCAGCGCTCGCATCACAACAAACTGAGCGGCCCATTCGCCGATTCCGGGAATTTCGCGGAGCCGGACGCGAAACGCCTCATAGTCGGGAACCCCGTCAAACCTGATCTGCCTATCACAGACAGCGCGGGCAAACACCCGAACAGTTTCGGCGACTGGTCTTGTGATTCCGATCCTGGCCAAGTCCGCGCCGGCGATCGCTTCGGGCGTCGGGAAAAGATGTGTCACGCCATTCGCGGCGGAAAGCCGCTGTCCGAAGTGCGAAACCATGCGGCCAGCCAGCGCCGTAGCTCCTTTCCGCGTCCGTTGTTGCCCCAAAATCGTGCAAACACCAAGCTCGAATCCGTCCCAGCAGCCCGGCACGCGCAGTCCAGGATCTGCATCCATCCGCCGGCGCAAAATTGGATCGGCGCGTAGCGTTTCGCCAATAACCGCCCAATCTGCGTTGAGGTCAAACATCGCGCGGATTCGCTCGATAATCCAAAACAGCATCTGTGAGTCCCCAAACAGGACGCGCGCAATCAGCGCGTTATTCTCATTGTCGAGGGAGACTTCAATCTGACCGTCTCGTCCGTTTAAACGGATCGACCGGCGGTAATGTCCCGACTCGACGGCTTCGACGCCACGAGTTGCCCCGGAGGAGAGGAATTCCAGGATGCGCCTCCAATTGTATGGCGGACGAAAGTTTAGCCGGAATGAATACTCGTTTTGCGCCAAGGATGGGTCCACACACGCCAATCGCCGAATGTGCGTGGGCGTTCGGCGATACACCTTCTGGATCGCCGCGTTAAATCGCCGCACCGTGCCGAATCCAGCAGCGATTGCGATCTGACTCATCGGCAGCCGTGTCTCGTCAATGAGCTTCTTGGCAAAATGCAGGCGCCGCGTATGCGCTACCGCACTTGGAGTCGCTCCCAGATGCCGGAGAAACAGCCGCCGGAGATGGCGTGAACCCATTCCGAGCCGTTCCGCGAGCCCTTCCACACCCCCGTCTTCGAGTCCGTTCTCGCTGATCAGCTGCAGCGCTCGCGAAACAGTCTTTTGCGTTCCCGCCCAGGCGGGCGTCCCCGGCGAACATTCCGGCCGGCATCGCAAGCACGGCCGAAAACCGGCCTCTGCTGCGCACGCAGCGGTGGGAAAATATCTGACGTTGCTCTCTTTTGAAGTACGGGCCCGGCAAATTGGCCGGCAGTAAATTCCGGTGCTGAGCACGCCGATGAAAAACTTGCCGTCAAACCGCGCATCGCGCGCCAGCCGGGCCCTCGAGCAGATTCGCCAGTCTAGATTCATAAATCGTTCGCTTTCATCCTAGCCCATTGTCCCATGCAAACTGGACGTTTTCAGACTTCGAATCGGCCCCGCAGTTCCTCGTTCCTCGCCGCTGATCGAAAGGCCCTGAATTATCAAGGCTTTCTCCAAATGCCTCCTCCCGCCCGTTGCCTCGCCTCGTGTTTCGTATTGCAAGTCCGCAAACGTCCAACTTCGATTAGCAAATCATCCTACTCTGTCTCCGGGGTTCAAGAGTGTCCTGGATCCGGTTTGTCCTTTTCTCGGCGGAATTTGATGTCCGCAGCGTGATTGCGAAGCAGACCGGCATCCCAGTTCCTCACGGGAGGAAAAGAAAAGGAGCCAACATGAAAGCGAGAACATTGTTTTGTGCGACCGTGTTATCCCTGCTTGCCGCTCTGGCATTTTCGATTCGCCTCACTGCACAGGGCCCGCCAGGGCCAACTCATTACCGCTTGATTGATCTGGGCACGCTCGGAGGCTCGGCCAGCGCGGGAAATGCCATCAACAATATCGGCTGGGTCACCGGATTCTCGACCCAGGCCGACGGAACGCAACTTGCCACGCTTTGGATGCGCGGCCTGCAAATTCCACTTGGCACTCTCGGCGGGCCCGGCAGCGACGTCGGATGGCCAGTAAAAAATGATTTCGGGCTGATTTCTGGCGTCTCCGAAAATGGCAAGCATGATCCTTTGAACGAATCTTTTTCCTGTTCCGTCTTTGGCCTCTTCAGCGGCAATTCCTGTGTCGCGTTTGCTTGGCAAAACGGCAAAATGACCCAATTGCCTGGCCTCGGCGGCAACAACTCCATCGGTGCAGGTGACAACAACCTTGGCCAAATTGTCGGCTGGGCCGAAGACAAAGTTTACGATCCCACCTGCGACAACGCCGCTGGACAATTCCTGCAATTCGAAGCGGTTGTCTGGCACCGCGATTTTTCGGGCGGCTGGCACGTCCGGCAGCTCCCGCCTTACCCCGGCGACCCAGATGGAGCCGCGACCGCCATCAATAATCTCGGCCAGATTGTCGGCATTTCCGGCACCTGTGACTTCGCCATCGGCGCATACAGCGCCATTCACGCGGTCCTGTGGCAGAACACCGTGCCAATCGACCTCGGCAATCTCGGCGGCCACGGATGGAATACGCCAACGGCCATCAACGACCACGGCGTAATCGTGGGGTTTGACAACGGCCCGAACGACGTGGTCAACGGACAATTGCAGTTTAAGTTTTTGGCCTTTCTGTGGACCAAGGCTGGCGGCACGCAGAATCTTGGCACTTTGCCCGGCGACGCGATGAGCGAAGCCACCGACATTAACAATGAAGGTCAGGTCGTCGGAGTGTCTTACGCCGACTTTCTCTTCGATGGCGGCCGCGCCTTCATCTATCAGAACGGCACGATGACGCCACTCAACAATCTCATCGGTGCAGCCAGCGCGCAATGGGACATATCTTCCACAGGTGGCATCAATGACAGCGGCGAGATTGCGGCGCAGGCCAACATTGTCTCCAACGGAGTCGTCACTTCTGTTGCCCATGCAGTTTTGTTGATTCCCTGTACCCCGGACGACGCCGTTGCCTATGGGCCAGTGCAAAAAATCACTGTTCCTCCGGGCGTCGAGCAGCAAACGCGTCAGCATGTAAATCTCGGCCATTTCTTTTTGCCGGTTAAACACTGACGCGTTCCCAGCACGACGCATTCGCGTTGCATTGTTCTTCGGCGTGGCAGCGTGATTCGGGAGCGGGGGCCGCGCACACCCACTGCCCCTCGCTTCCCTCTTTTCCGCTCGCACTCTCGGAATCCCCTGTCTCGTTTGTAAGCGCGCCATTCATTGTAAAATTCTGATAAATTCAGAGCCGAATCGCACGCACGCAGCAAACAGGAAGGAGTTGTCCCATGACCACGGCAATCGCGCGTCCTCAACAAACCGAAGCAGCGCCGTACTACTTCACTTACATCAATCAAGTCGATGGTGACGACATTCTTCACGTTATCGAGGCGCAGCTCGACGAAACTCTGGCCTTTTGTTCGCAAATTTCCGAAGAGAAATCGCTGTATCGTTACGCGCCGGAAAAATGGAGCATCCGCCAAGTCCTCAACCATCTCACGGACACGGAAAGATCATTCGCATTTCGCGTGCTCTGGTTCGCGCGCGGCTTCGACGCTCCGTTGCCAAGTTATGACCAGAACATCGCCGCAGCCGGCGCCGACGCCGACAAAATCCCGTGGGCTTCGCATATTGAGGAGTTCCGCCGCGTCCGCCTCGCCACAATTTCGCTTTTCGCCAACATGCCGGCCGAAGCCTGGAATCGCGGCGGAATCGCCAGCGATAAACGCTTCACCGTGCGCGCCCTCGCTTACATCATCGCCGGCCACGTGACGCATCACCTCAAGATCCTCCGCGAACGCTACATGCTCGAAACGCAATAAAACTTCCTCTATTATTGCGAACGGCGAAAAGCCGCCCAGTGGCCCTGATTTTCAGCAGTTTCCGGTGCGCACATTCCAGTTGCAAACTCTTTACACGCCTTCTGCCCCATGCTATCTTCCCTTCCATTACCGCCGATCCGAAGCGCCAGGCGGCTGGGCCCGCGTACGCGACCCGCCACATTTTTGTCTCGAAACCCCGCTCTCGACACTATAAATTTGGGCTATCCGCGCGCGACGCGGCGATGCCAGGCAATTCCAAGGAGTAGCGTGCTCAAACTTCGCAAAGTCGAACTTCTGGGCTTCAAATCTTTCTGCGAGAAGACCAACATCGTCTTCAGCGGCAGCGGCGTCACCTGCATCATTGGCCCCAACGGCTGCGGCAAATCCAACGTGGTAGACGCCGTCTCCTGGGTTCTCGGCGAACAGAGCCACAAAATGCTTCGCGCCGAACGCATGTCCGATTGCATTTTCAATGGCACCGCCAAGCGCCCGCCCATGGGCATTTCTGAAGTTTCGCTTACGCTCGTTGATCCCGAACTCGCCGAAGCCGCTGCCAAAGTTCTCGGGGACGAAGCTTCCGATTCGACTCTGGCGCCCGCGCTCATCACCGACAATTCCGCTGACGCGCAGCTACAATCCTCCGCCGATTCAACCCCGTCCGCCGCCGATGCCGCCGCAAATGAAGAGCACGCTGGTGAAATAGAAAAACCAGCCGAAAAATCCGGCAAGCGCTGGAAAAAGCGCGGCGCAGATAAGCCTGCCGTCACCGTGAAGCCCGGCGAAGTCGTCGTTGGCCGCCGCCTTTACCGTTCCGGCCAGAGCGAATATCTCATCAACGGCCGCGTTGCCCGCCTTCGCGACGTTCAGGAGCTTTTCATGGGCATGGGCCTCGGTCCGGATTCCTACGCCATTATCGAACAGGGGCGCATCGGCCAAATCCTGAATTCGCGGCCCATGGATCGCCGCGCGCTCATCGAAGAGGCTGCCGGCATCACTGTTTACAAGACCAAGCGCCGCCTCGCCGAAGCGAAACTCGAAGCAGCGAAAGTGAACCTGTCGCGCGTCAACGATATTCTCGTCGAAGTCGAAAAGCAGCTCGCTTCGCTCAAGCGCCAAGCCTCCAAAGCCCGCCGCTACGCCGAATTGCGCGACGAAATGCGCGGCCTGATGCGCAGCGTCCTCGCTAGCAAAGCGCGCCACCTCGAAATCGAGGCTGAACGCCTGGAATCCGCGCTAAGTGAGCTCGTCGCCAGCGAATCCGCCGAATCCGCCGCCATTCGCGAGCTTGAGGCCGAGCAGGAGCGCCTGGACATTCGCAACTACGAACTCGAAGGCGAGTTGCGCCAGCTTCATAATTTGCTGAATCAAGCTGCGCTCGAACTCGACCGCGCCGAGAACCGCATCGCCTTTAATCGCGAGCAGGAAGCGCAAGTCGCCTCGCGCATTTCTCAGTTGGCCTTGGAAATTGCCCAGGCCGAAGACCAGGCGGCGCAGGTCGAACTGCGCCTCGCAAACCATCGTGAAGGCGCTTCGAAATTGCGCGCCGAATCTTCGCAGCTCGATTCTCATTTGCAGGATTTCGCGCGCCAGCTCGAAGCCGCGTCAACCGAGCAGATCTCTCTGGATCAACTCATCGCCAGCCTGCGCGACGCCGCTTCCCGCAGCGGTGAAGATTCCGTTCGCGCGCAGGTCGAATCCTTACAGGCCGAAGACCTCGCTGCGCGCATCGCCGCCGAGCATGCGCAGCGCGAAGAAGTGCGCGCCCGCTTCGAGCGGGAGTCCCAGGAAAAATCCGCCCTGGTTGATGCCGCGCAAACTCATCATCAGCAGGCCGAAGCCGCCGCGCTCCACCTCGCCGAACAAGTTCGCGAGGCGCAGCAATCGCTCGCCGAACTGCGCAGCTCACATCAACAAGCCGCGCAGCGCCACGAGACAACTCGCGAAAATCTAGCCGCCGCGCGTGCCCGCCGCAGCTCCCTCGAGCAAATTCTGAATGAACGCGCCTACACCGCCGAAGCCGTGCAAAAGCTTTTTTCCGCCAGCGCGGGCAGCGAAGCGCGCGGCTTCCGCGCCGTCGGCGTCCTCGCCGATTACGCCGAAGTCGAAGAGCAGTATGAAGGCGCCGTCGAGCAATTCCTTCGCGACGAATTGGAATACGTCGTCGTGGAAACTTTCGATCACGCTCGCGCCGGCATTGCCCTGCTCCGCGAAGAAATGGGCGGCCGCGCCACATTTTTCGTCGATTCCCTGCGCCATTTGAAATACGAGCCAAGGGCCAGCGGTCCTGCCATTTCTTCCTCAGGAGTTGTTTCGCGCCTCGATAATCTGGTCGATTTCCGTGAACCTCTCGGCCCCGCCGCAAAGAATTTTCTCGCGAAACTGCAGGCCGCCTATCTGATCGAAACTTCTGCAGAAGCGGAGAAGCTCGCGCGCGAAAATCCCGAGCAGTATTTCGTCACGCTCGATGGCACTTGCTTCCACGGCCGTATGGTCACTGGAGGCCGCCCCGGCGAAGCCGGCCCGCTCGCTCTCAAGCGCGAACTGCGCATGCACGAAGCCGAAGCCGTCCGCCTCGAGCGTCTCTTCGAAGAAACGCAGAGCGAGCTTCTCCAACTTGAAGAAGATCAGCGCCGCACCGAATCCGAGTTGCAGCGCACGCTTGCCGCGCACGTGGAAGCCGAAAAGGCTCGCGTCAGCGCATTCCATCAACTCGCGCAAGCACGCGACGAAGCCGCCCGCGCTGCAGCTCAACTAGATGAGACCTGCAAAGAGGTCGCGCAATTGGCTGCAGAAGCCGCGCAGGCACGCGCACGAGCCGCCGCAGCGCATCAGGCCAGCCAGCACGCGCTCCTCTCGCGCACCAGCGCTGAACAGGAAGCCGCTGCCGCCGCCGAACGCCTTGTCGCGCTCCGCCAGCAGTTTCAGTCACAGCAGGCCGAACTCGCAACGCGCCGCGAGGAATTCGCAGCCATGGCTGAGCGCCTCGCCAACGCCGAAACTCTCGAGTCGCGCCTCGCCGAGGAAGCAAACCAGTCCCGCGAACGCCTTTCCGCAATCACCGCCCAGCGCGATGCGCTTCTTCGCGAACGCGCGGAACGCGAAGCCAGCAACCTTCAGCTTGCCGAGCAAGCCACGCAGCATCGCGCGGAAAAAGAGCAGCTCGAACAACGCAAAACGGCCCTTGAATCCCAGTGGAATTCTCTTCGCGAACGCGCCGGAGCTCTCGACGCCGATCTGCGCTCCAAGCGCGATTCCTTCGAGCAATTGCGCGGCAATCGCAATCAGCGCGAAATCGAAAAGGCCCGCAACGATTCTGACCGCGAGCATCTTCGCCAGACCTGCGTCGCCGAAGCGAACGCTCAGCCGGAAGAACTTATCGCCCAGCAGCCCCAGCTTCTCACCGGCGAAGAACTCGCTCTATCGGAATCGAATTACCTCGAAAAGAAAGAGCGCCTCGAATCCATGGGTCCGGTCAACATGATGGCCCTCGAAGAATTTCAGGAATGCGATCAGCGCAACACTTTCCTCGCGCGCGAACGCGACGATTTGGTCGAGTCAATTCAGAATACCCAGCAGGCCATCACCGAGCTCGACACTGTTTCACGAGAGAAATTCGAACAAGCCTTCAACATCATCAATCGCAATTTCTCCGAAGCTTTTCGCACTCTCTTCGGCGGCGGCACTGGCGAAATGCGCCTGACCGAGCCGGATAGTTCCGGCGATTGCGGCATTGACGTCGTGGCGCAGCCTCCTGGCAAACGCCTGCAAAATATTTTGCTGCTCTCCGGCGGCGAAAAAGCGATGACCGCGCTGGCTTTGCTTATCGCCGTTTTCCGTTTCCAACCCAGCCCCTTCTGCATTCTCGACGAAGTCGACGCGCCACTCGACGAAGCCAACGTCGGCCGCTTCAATCGCATGCTCATGGAGATGGGCGAGCAGACGCAATTCATCATCGTCACCCACAATCGCAAAACCATGGAGATGGGCTCAGTGCTCTACGGCGTCACCATGCAGGAACCGGGCGTCTCCAAGCTCGTTTCGGTTCGCTGGGAGGAGGCTGCCGAGCGCGCCAAGTCCACTGCCGCATAAAAGTTCGCGCCTTTTTTTGTGCGCGCCGCGAAAAAAGTTTTCCTCAGCCTCCTTCTTTCTCCGTTGACATCCATTTTTCCTGCGCTAAAATCATTCCCTCTATCAAATCAAAGGGTGCGAACAACTTGGCTTCTCCCGGAATTTATCCAGCAATTTCAAAAACTGATTTCTCAGGGCTGAAACTTCTGGCTCGCGGCAAGGTTCGCGACATTTATGACCTCGGCGATCGCCTGCTCATCGTCGCCACTGACCGGCTCTCTGCTTTCGACGTCATTCTTCCGACGCCGATTCCTGATAAGGGCCGTGTGCTCACGCAGCTTTCGCTTTTCTGGTTTGAAAAACTTTCCGGAATCGTGCCCCATCATGTCATCACCGCCACCGATTTCTCCGGAAACCTGGCGGTCCATGCCAATGAGCTTCGCGGACGCTCGATGATTGTCCGTCGCACCGATCCAGTGCCCATCGAATGCGTGGCCCGCGGCTATATTTCCGGCTCCGGCTGGAAAGATTATCGCGCCACCGGAAAAATCTGCGGCATTCCCCTTCCCGCGGGACTTCGCGAATCCGACAAGCTGCCTGAGCCGATTTTCACGCCGGCCACCAAAGCCACTACCGGCCACGACGAAAACATTTCCTTCGAACAAGCCGCCGCGCAGATTGGCGAGCCTCTCGCCGCGCGCCTTCGCGACATCACTTTGGAAGTTTATCGCCGCGCTTCCGAATTCGCCGCTGCTCGCGGCATCATTATTGCCGACACCAAGCTTGAATTCGGCCTCGACCACGGCGACCTGGTCTGGATTGACGAAGCTCTCACGCCGGATTCCTCGCGTTTCTGGCCCGCCGATTCTTATAAGCCGGGTAAAGCCCAGCCATCTTTTGACAAACAGTACGTGCGCGACTATCTCGAGCGCATCGGTTGGGCCAAGCAACCCCCCGCGCCTGCATTGCCCGCGGATGTGGTGAACGCCACCCGCGCCAAGTATCGCGAAGCATATAAACGGCTGACGGGTAACGAACTCGATTGAGTTTTTGCAAGCAATCGCGCACTGCACGGCCCCCGGACCAGCGCCTCGGAGGATGTAGATCGTGAGAGATCAGTTGGAAGCTCTTATCGCCCAGATGGTGGATCGCGGAATTCTGCTCGAAGAGGCGCTCTCGGAATTCGAGCGCCGCTTCATCAAACGCGCTATGGAACATTCTGCCGGCAACCAGTCCCGCGCCGCTCGCGTTCTCGGCATTCACCGCAACACCCTCAGCCGCAAAGTCGAGGAATACAAAATCTCCAACAGCCGCCGCTCGTAAGCTTCTCTTAACAGACTCCAGGCACATCGAAAATTGGGAGATGATGGCAGGCTGCTGATCCGTACCGAAGCCCAAGCCCTGGCCGCAGCATTCCTCCGACGTCCACTCAACTCACCGCAAAATAAAAAAGCCGTCGCTGCGAACGCAAGCGACGGCCTTCTCATTTTACTTGGCGTTCTTTTACCCTCGGCCTCTTCCGGGATGCCGCGGCCGCTTCGCCGCGCCCTTCGATGCAGGCGGAATCACCGACGGGTCTACCTGGCATTTGTCGAAATACAGCAGAAACGGCTGCGTATCGTACTTCACCAGCGTGCCAGTGAATTTAATTGCATCGCCCTTTTTCAAACGCACTGCTTCCGGCTGCACCGGCGGCGGCGTTTGCGATTGAGTCTGCCCCGCATTAGCGCCCGTGGCAGGTGCCGCGCCCGCTGGAGGCGCTGAGGTGTACACCGTCACGTCAAGATTCGCCGTCGTGCCCGCCTCAATCTCCTGCCCCGTCGCCGCCGTGAACACTTTGAAATCAATGGAATCGGTTCCGGGCGTCATGTCAATGATCTTCCCGTACACATTCGGGATTTCCTGACCGCACACGGCCAGCCAGGTCATCTTGGCCTTGTCGCCCCCGCCTTGCAAATCGGACAAAATCGAAAGCAGGTTGCTCCCTTGCAGCACTTTGGCCAGATCCGCCGCGCTGGGAATCGAATAGGTCGCCGGCCGCTCCGCCTGCGTTCCAGCAAGCTGAATCAGTTCATTCATCTGATCATCCAGCAGGTTTCCGCATGCAGGCTGCTCATAATTGAACATCTGCGCGCGCAAATACGAGCGCATTTGCGCCTCGCCCGGCCCTTTCAGAGCAATGGAACGCGCGAGGTTCCAAAATCCGTCCATGTACAGGTCCGTCCCTGGCGGTGCTTCAGCATTCGTCGCAGGTGGCGCCGTGCTTCCCGTTGCGGGAGGCGTTCCAGGTGGCGTTGCGGGAGGCGTTCCGTTCGGCGGCGTCGCCGGCGTTTGCTCTTGCGGCTTCGGTTGCTGCGACGCAAGCGTCAGGTAAGCGATTCCCATGTGGTAATAAACAATCGCCGCGTTCTGGTCCGTGGGATTGCCGCTAGCCACAAGCTCCGCCTTGTAGGAAGCAATCGCGTCGTTGTAATTCTTCAATTGAAACGCCGCAGATGCAGCCGTGTAATTGAACAAAACTGCCGGCTGCTTCTTCTGCTGCGCGAACTGCTCATCTGTCATATTCGCCGGCTTGGGAATCTGGTCGAGCAGTTTGAGCCCCTCCAGCGCCGATTGCCGCGCCTTCGTCAATTCGTCGTTTGCGTTCGCATCGCTGGCGTTGAATGACTGGTTGAACGCCACCGCGCGAAAATACAGCGCCTGCAGCCGGTCGCCTGTCAATTTCTCCTTGGAAGTCCCCGGAATCAGCAATATCTTGTCATCCGGCACGGCCATATACTTATCCGTGTATTCGATTACCTTCGGATAGTTCTTCATCTGATTGTAGGTCGTGTAATAAAGCTGATACACGAGCGGCATCAGCGCCGAATTCGGGAATTTGTTCACAAAGTCGTCGAGCGCTTGAATCCGCGCCTGCGGATCCGTTTGTCCCTGGGCAGCCTGATAGGCGTTATATTCCGCCAGCGTATAGGGCGTCTTTTTCTGGCCTTGCTGCTGATCCTGCGCAAAGGCCTTTGGCGCGGCGAAGCACATCATTGCCGCCATCAACCACACAATCGCATTCGCGGCGAACCGTTTTCCCATCATCTCTCTCCTGCCTCCTCTTTCAGATTCGCTGCCACTGTTGCGGCAATCGTCCAGCCCTTCTCCGGATTGCGCCTATTGAAGAATCTAGGAATGCAGAAAACTATCGGATTATAGGGAAACACTGGAACTCCTGCAAGGCCAGTTTCACGGTGCGGGGCATTCGCGCCGTTTCCTCCCCTTCCCCGTAACGCCGACATTCAGATGATAAGATGATGAATGGTGCTGAAATGTCGCCCTTGAAGGGAGCCGCCTAATGGAAGCCAATCCCCCGCTCGCCGGTACCGCCGCTTTGATCACGGGAGCCAGCCGTGGCATCGGATTCGCCATCGCCGAACGCCTGGGCCAGCTTGGCGCCCGCATTGCCATCTGCGCCCGCGACGCCAGTGCCCTTGAAGATGCACGCGCCCGCCTTCACTCCTCGGGCATCGACGTTTTCGCCATGCCCGCCGACGTTTCTTCCAGCCAGCAGGTTTCCTCGCTCGTCGAAAAAACCGCCGCGCACTTCGGAGCCATCGATTTCCTCGTCAACAACGCTGGAACCAGCACCTTCGGCCCGGTGCATGAGCGCAGCGAACAAGAGTGGGACACTGTGTTAGACACCAATTTGAAAGGAGTGTTCCTGGCCAGCCGCGCCGTCATCCCCGGCATGATTTCTCGCCGCCGCGGCCACATCGTCAATATCAGCTCCCTCGCCGGCAAAAATTCCTTCGCCGGAGGCAGCCTCTACTGCGCTTCCAAATGGGGCCTGCTCGGCCTCACCTATTGCATGGCCGAAGATCTCCGCGCGTACGGCATCCGCGTCACTTCTATCTGCCCCGGCTCCGTCGCCACCGATTTCGGCCATCCGCCGTCAGGAAAGGACCGCCGCAAGATGCTTCAGCCCGCAGACGTCGCCCACGCCGTCGAAATGGTTCTCACCGCCGAACCCCAAAGCTTCATCAGCGAAGTCCTCCTCCGCCCCACCCAAAAACCCTGACGGCAACCCTCATCGCCGCTCAAGTATTCTTTGACATATCAGTGTGCGACAATAACGGCGCCCCTGGGAGCCCTTGCTATTTAACCAGGTAACATCGAATTACTGGAAAACTCTCCGAGCTGCGAGTAGTATCGGCACGCGTCTAGGCGACTTCCTATGACAAATTTGCCGCGCGGCTTTGCCGTGCTATTTTTCGTAATGTTCATCGGATTGCTTGAAGCTCGCGCACAGAATGGGTGCCCAGGACTGCCGCCGATTCGAGATACGAATAAGGGAGACATTTTCACTGAGCAGCAGGAGATGCAGCTCGGAGATATCATCGCACAGCAGTTGGAACCCAATCTGAAGCTTGTTCAGGACGATCAGCTAAACTCGTACCTGAATGAGATCGCTCAGCGCTTGCTGGCCCAAATGCCGCCGACGCAAATGAAATTTCACATCGTCCTGGTCGATCTGCCCGTCGCTAATGCGTTTACCTTCCCGGGCGGTCGAATTTACATTACGCGCAAACTGGTGGCGTTTGCGCAGAGCGAAGATGAAATTGCTGGAGTCCTGGGTCACGAGTTAGGGCATGCCCTAACCCATCAACCCGCGGCGGACTATAGCGTCGTTCTTCGCGAAGTGCTTGGCGTCAAACAGGTGGGCGACCGCGCCGATATTTTTCAGAAGTACAACCAGCTGATGGACAACGTGGCCAAGAAGCGATTGCACTTCAATCTTGAGCAGCGGCAGCAGGAGGACTTAGTCGCGGATAGCTATGGTCTTTATGCCACGACGCGGGCGGGTTATTCGCCGCGATCCATGGTCACCTTCTGGAATCGAATGGCACGAACCAATGGCAAAACCGGAAACTGGCTCAGCGATCTTTTCGGGACGACAACGCCGAACGAGCAGCGACTACGTGCAATGCGAAAATATGTCGCCCTCTTGCCGCCCTCGTGCATCGCGGCAAAATCGCCCTCGAACCCGGCACAATTCCGCGCTTGGCAAGCGGCTGTAATTGCATACACAGAGTCAGCAGGGAATCAAACTTTGCCGGGCCTCATTTGGAAGCGACAGCTCTCCCCGCCGCTTGAAAGCGAAGTTGCAAATGTGAAATTCAGTCCCGACGGAGAATACCTGTTAGCTCAAGACGATTACAGTGTTTATGTGCTGTCGCACCGGCCGCTGAAACCGCTTTTTCGGATTCCGGTCGATGATGTTGAGACGGCTTCATTTACGCCCGATTCAAAATCCGTTTTAATCTGGAGTCATTCACTGCACATCGAAAAATGGAGGGTTGCACTGCAGAAGCGCACCGATGTAAACGAGGTGGTTACTCTGAAGCCCTGCGTCCAGACAGATGTGTCGCCAGATGGCGCGCTCGCTGTTTGCATCCAAGAAGACGCTAGTAGCTATGCCGAGCCTCAGTTTGATTTATCCCTAGTCGACGTAATACCCGGTGCCACCATTATCATCGACCGCCACTTCTATGATGTGAGCATGAGCGATTTTTTCGACCTGATTCGATTTGTTGCGTCTCGTGGCCGCTGGCCTCTGTTCCACATGGGTTTTTCGCCGGACGGCCGTTATTTTGCAATCTCGCGGTTGCACACAGCGTTGGCCTGGAATTTGAACACTCGCGCGCCCGTAAAGCTGGCGGGCCAAGTTCGAAATCTTATGAGCGGTGGCTTCGTCTTCGATGGTTCGGATCGGATTGTTGGTATAGACGCGTACAACGCAAAACAATCTGGCAGTGCGCAATTCCCCTCCGGTCCAGCCGGGCCTCCTTTTCCTCTCTTTTATGGGCAAAGCTTGGATGCACCATCTAATGGGCCCGGCATTCTTGTGCGCCCTGCAGGCAAGGCGGCAGTCGCCTTGATTGATCTGAAAACGGGGAGCGTGCCCCTCACCAGCCAGATATCAGCATTTGATGTGTCTGGTAGCGCCTACGCCCGCCCGCGTCCGGACGGCGAGATCGGCCTTTTCGACCTCAGTACGCGCAAGGAAATCGCGTCCACAGCTTTGCCGGGTCACTGGATTGGTCCGCCTCGAACTGCAGCTGTATCTTCTGATTTGAAGTGGTTCGCCGCCTCCGGCAGAACACGTGGCGCGGTCTGGGATCTTTCGAACGGAGCTCGTGTACTGCACGTGCGCGGATTCAGTGGCTGTGCGTTTTCTCCTCAGGATAATCTCTACGCCCTGTTTAACTCTTACCTGAAAGAGAAGCGCGGCATCGGCGCCCTTAGTCCCGCAACCGGAGTCATTGAACAAGGTGCGCCATTGGATGACAGCGTGCGCATCGATCAGCTCGGGGAGTACGTACTGAATTTTAACCGTCCAAAAGGGAAATGGAATGGACCATTTGATATGCAAGTCTATGATGTTTTTAAGGGCACTGCCCTCTGGACGCATCATTTCAATTCTTTGCTGGACGTTTACGCCTCGCCCTCGAATGACGAGATGGTCTTGGTCATGCCTCTCAACAGCGACGAGGCCAGAGAGCGTGAAAAGCAGGACACGTCTCTTCGAGCGGACGAGAAGACAATTTCCTCCAAACCGATGGCGCGTCTTATCGAAATCGTGGACCCGTCGAATGGTCAAATTACTGCTGAATTTCCGGTTGATACAGGAAACGGATCGTTTGCTATTCGCCAGGCCTTGCCCGCAGGGAAATGGGTGGCGATCGCTGACAATGACAACCGCGTTCTCATCTATTCCCTCAATGGCAAGCTTTCAGGACGGTTGTTCGGCGAGCGCCCCGCAGTTTCAAATGGTATTGCCGCTCTTGAGACCCAAACAGGCACACTCGACGTTTACGACCTAGCCACGCTTTCCAAGCGAATCGAGTTCGCCTTCGGAACGCCCCTTGCCTACTACCAATTCGTTGACAACGGCTCAGGGCTTTTCGCCATTACTGAAGACCAAGTCGCCTATCTCTTAGATCTGTCTCCCTCGAAACCAAATTGATACAGTTTAATGTGTTCGCCTACTTGTGCCGAGGCCTGGTTTTATCTCCCGCCTTGGCCACTTCGAGATATCCCACTGCGAGCGCACCACGTTAGGACTCACTCACCCAATTGGGAGTTTTTGCATTACTCCTAGTGGTGCCCCCATTCGCCAGAGGAGGGGTGGTCCCTTTTTCGCGTCCGTATCCGCTATCCCTGATTTTCCTTGACTTTTAGTTAACTCTCCGGTATACAGGACTCCTCGGGCTGGAGGGCCAGCCACACAATTCGCGAGGAGAAGTGCACCGCCGCCAGCTGGGCGGCTTTTTGCTTTTAGGGGGGTCTGCACATGCAGAGGCTAAGCGGAGGATTCCGGAGCGCTTTGTGAACCGAGGAACCATTGGCGGCTTGCTGGGCCGTCTTCCCTAGCCACTCGCTACTCACCACTAGACACTGCATTTCTAATCGCGAGAGATACGAAAAATCAGAACTCGCATGATTATTTACTTCACAAAAGACGCTCCGGGGGTGTACAGTGACCCCGAAGCCGCGTATTCGACCAAAATTTACGCGGCTTCGGGAAAGGCAAGCCGTGACAATTGCCGTCGGTGTCATGTTGGGTGATGCAGCCGTTCTGTGTGCGGATTCGCAAGAGGTAATAAGCGATTACGCGAAAACCACAACTCAAAAAATAAGAAGTCTACATTGCAATAATTGGCGAGTGGGCATAGTGGGAGCGGGAGATTCTGCTTGCATTGACCTATGCCAAGAGGAGATGTGGAGAAAACTGCCAACAGATCGCTACGACTATAGCGCGATGCTGCACATCATTCGAGATACGGTTAAGGAAGTACATGAGCGGCATGTTTGGCCTAGGCAGGCAGCTTCTAATGCGCCAAGCTTTCAGTTACTTATTGCTCTGCAAGGTCTGAATCCCGGTTCGCGGTCTTTGTTCTATAGCCAAGACAGCGTAGTGCTGCCGGTGGACGGATATAGAAGCATAGGAGTGGGCTGCTATCTCTCAGATTACCTGCACGAGAGAATTTACCCGAATAATTCCGTTTATCAGGTGGCAACAGAAGAGGCTGCCAGAATCGAAGTTGGTATCCTAGATGAAGTCAAATCTGCAATACACGGCTGCGATGGCGAGACACTGGTGGCGATATTTTATGGTGATGGAAATTTCAGGTGGCTGCTTGGCTTAGAAGTTCGCGAAATAGAATCTTGGTTTCAGGGTTTTTATGAGAGCGAGGTGCCAATTTTTAGGGCGATTGCCAATTCCGATATGAGCGACAGAGAATTTGACCTTCAACTAAAGCAATTCGACGCAGAGATGAAACTGTTGCGTGTGCGACAGGCTCGCGATGCGAAAACGCACATGAAAAGGTATCAGGAATTCTTGAAAGCGCAAAGACAGGCGATGCCGAAACCAAAGACCTAATGGAGCGTGTCAGATGACATCGAAAGCTAGTAACTCGGTTCAAAGTATCGTGAGTGAGCGAGTGCAAGAGCTTGTTGGAGAACTATCTTTCTTATTGGTGGCGGAGCGTCCCGAAGTTTTTGGATTGTCTCGGAGCCAAACTTCACGACATCAGGTCTACCCAACGCGGCGGCCATCTCCTCGCGCCAATGCTCAACCCGGTGCATTTTTTTATCAATTGAATCGGGCCACTCTTTCAGGTATTCCAAGAACGAACGCAACAAAAGGCCCTCGCGGGCGGAAAACTCAACAAGTTCCCAGAGTTCGTCGGAGGAATCGCTAGAGTTATCCATTGGCTAAACTCCTTTAGGCTGTGAGTTTCTCAAACGTGAGCACTGGAGCCGTAACCATATGACGCAAGGTGTCCAAGAACAAGTTGGGATTCTTCCGGCGATTGAACCGGAAAGCCATTTCGGTGCAATAGGCTTGCAGATGCTTGGCGCTGATTTTATGCCACGTTCCGAGGATGCCGCGCTTCAAGAGCGAGAAAGCCGATTCGACGGTGTTGGTATGAATATCGCCCTTCACATAGACATGGAGCTTGTGACGGATGGTTTTGTGCCGCCCATCTTTTCGGAGATGCTTCGCTGCGCTCCGGTAGGCGTTGAAGTCATCCGTAAACAAAACTTCGACATCCTCGCTAATATTCTCGCGGATGAATTTTTCGAGCGTGCCGCTTTTCACGTCCGCCGCATGAAAGAAGCGCAGATCGCCGCCGCGTTGCCGAATGCCGATTACGTTTTCTTTGTTGTCCCATCGCGCCGCTTTCCCGCGCCCGCGATTCACGCCGCCGATGTACGTTTCATCCATCTCAACCTTGCCATCGAGCATGGGCCTTTGGCTTTCCACCATCGCTGCGCGGATTCTGTGGCAGAGATACCATGCGGTTTTGTAACTCACGCCGAGCGTGCGCTGAATCTGACAGGCCGACATTCCTTTCTTGGCCTCGCAGAGCAAGAGCGTAGCGAGAAACCACTTTGTAAGTGGCAAATGGGAGTCATTGAAAATCGTGCCAGCGGTAACAGTGAACTGATAGTCGCAATCCTTGCAGTAGAACAGTTGCTTTTCGGTTTCCAGTTCGACAGCGGGCATCTTGCAGCGCGGGCACTCAGGGCCAGCGGGCCAGCGCAGCCGCGTCAGCAATTCGCGGCACTTCTCGTCTGTCGGAAAGAGCGTGTTTATGTCAATTAGATTCATGGGAGCCTCGCATGGAGAAGGGCAGGAAAGAGCTACTGAAACGGGTGCCGACTAGGAAGCTACTCGCATCCATCAAAAAGGACTTGCGGCACGCTATCAGGGCGTCCGCTGCATCTGCCAAGTCCAAGAAGAAGTAAGAGTTACTGTCCATGAGAAGAGGATACGATGGAATCGAGCTTTTGTCAAGTAAATAATCATGAGAACTCGATGCAACTTACACAAAACAAACGGCTGATGCCCTTTCTAATCGCGGAAATTCGCGCCTTTTTCAGAACGCCAAGCCCATTTTTGGACACCCCGCACCCTTCGCGCTTCAAAAGGGCCACTTTAAAATTAGAAAATCCGCTAAGTCTTGTTAAACCAATCACATCCAAATTTCTAATCGATAATTTTAAGCACTTTTCGGGCTGTTACCAACGCGGGAAATCATCAGAGACGCGGCAAAACGATCCCCTGCTGCGATTGGTATTTCCCCTTTTTGTCCTTGTAAGAGATTTCGCAAAGCTCGTCCGACTCGAAGAAAATCACCTGGCACAATCCTTCATTCGCATAAATTCGCGCCGGCAGCGGCGTGGTGTTGCTGATTTCCAGCGTCACGAACCCCTCCCACTCCGGCTCGAAAGGCGTCACGTTGACGATGATCCCGCACCGCGCATACGTCGATTTGCCTACGCAAATCGTCAGCACGCTCCGCGGAATGCGGAAATATTCCACCGAGCGCGCCAGCGCGAAAGAGTTCGGCGGCACGATGCACACCGGCCCTTTGAATTCCACAAACGAGCGCGCATCAAATTGTTTCGGGTCAACAATCGTCGAGTTCACATTGGTGAAAATGCGAAATTCGTCCGCGACACGCATGTCGTAGCCATAGGAGGAAACGCCATAGCTAATCACTCCGTCGCGCATCTGGCGATCCGCGAACGGCTCGATCATTTTGTGCTCGCGCGCCATTTTCGTAATCCATCGGTCCGACTTCACGCTCATCCCGTCCTCCAGGCTCTCGATTTTCAAAGGCGCGGCATGTTATTACACGGAGCGATGCTTGACAACTTGCGACCGGGCCATCTAGCATACGACTCACAAAAGGAGCGGCTTGCCGTTATGATCAAACTGGACATCGTAAACGCAGTGGTGCAACGCACGAACATGCCTCGCAGCAAGGCCGAACAAGCCGTCGAGACCGTGTTCGAGGCGCTGAAGAATGCCCTGGGACGCGGCGAGCGCATCGAACTGCGCCGCTTCGGCGTCTTCAACGTGAAACCGCGCAAGACCGGCATCGGCCGCAATCCGCGCACCGGCCAGCAGGTGCACATTCAGCCGGGAAGAGCGGTGCGCTTCAAGCCCGGCAAAGAATTGCAGGCGCTATAAGCCCGCTCAAGCAACAAAATCAATTTTTATTTGTTTAGTCCCTGACAAGCGGAACGGTGATGCGCACGACACGATCTTTTTTGCGTGCGAAAAACACGACCTGATTGTTTTCCGAATCGAACTGCGCTGCCGACATATCATCGTAGAGCTTAGTCTCACGCCCATCTACCACGGCCAGGCTCTTTTTCCCGGCGGCGCCCGAAACCGTATACCAGTAGTGCCTCTCGTCTGGGGTGAACTGAACCACTGAGATACTCAACGCGTTGTAGCGGTTTTGCAACTGGCCATCGAATATGACAGTGCGCTCCGCGCGCGGCGTCCTGCCGTTCCTAAATCTCATCCCTCCTTTTGTAATTTCATAGGCGAAATGAGCCCCATGCGGACTCAAAGCCGCCCAGCCAATGGAGAATTCACCCACATCGAGGGGCGGAGGTTTAATACGATTGCCTTCATCATCGAAATAAACAGCTTTGCGGTGTATTAAATCGTTCAGTGAAAGAAGTTGGCCAGGTTTGTTGTCGCGCACTGCTAACAAATCCTCACCGCGGCGCGCAACATAAGCAGAATGGGCGCCGTCGGCAGTAAAGACTGCGTCCGTTAGGATATCGTCAAAGCTTGGCCCGTCATCGTTGCCATCGAACATGATGACGTCATTGTTTCCACGCCGCGCGGCATAGACCAAATTGCCATTTTTATCGAACGCCGGATCCGACACACCGTCTAAACTTGCGGACAGGACATTCGTGCTTGCGATGAAATGGCCGGGAACGAATACAGCTGGATAAACGAAGGTCCCGCCGGTGTACACCGCCGCTGCAATGATGGGGGCATCCAAAAGAGTCACCCATGCGCCGGGCAGGCCGCGTCCCTGAAAGGATGAACCCGGTTTGCCATCCAGGACGATCGTACCGCTCGTTTCATCTTTCTTGAAAGCAATCTGCAAGCCAGAACCGCCGTACGCGTAATGGGCGCCATCTGCACTGAAAGCGATCGGGCCGATCTGAGCGAACTCGGGTCCACGGTTACCGTCGATGTAGTAGGCCCATCGGACGTATCCAGTCTTTTTCTCAGTTCCGCAGATGAAAAAATGAGCGCCATTCGGGCTGAAACCGGAGCAGGAAAACGAGGATATTGGCGGTCCAACTATCTTGCCGTCAACGATTGCGCTCCACTTGCCGTGGAACTTAACCAAGAAACCAAGATGCCGGCCGTCAGGACTATATTGCGGCGGACTGATTTCGTCGTATGTTTCGCGTGCCATAACCACCAAGCTGCCGTTGGAGACCATAGTACAAGAGTTTTCGCTATAACAGGCGCGATAGGCCCAAGATGAGCCGTGCGGCTGAAAGGCAAGAGGCGACACGTCCGTATAAACTGTCAAACGTGTGACTCCATCGATTACGGATGTCCAATGCGAGTTCTGAAGCCCGAAAAAACCGAAGTGCGCTCCATCGGAACCGAATTCCGGATATTTCACATCGTCGTATCTGCCGCCTACTTGCTTGCCATCCAGAAAGACGGCCCATTTGGTGCTGGCTGGGTTTTCTTCAACCCAAGCTACGTGGCCGCCTGCCGCTAGCAAGCTCTTGAAGTTATCTCTCTTTGAAACCTTGCCAATTTCCTGCTCGATGGATTTCGCAAGTTCGGCAGAAGATTTCGCTCTCGGTGGCAGCTTCATATTTGCGTGAGCAAAGACACACGAGGCACATAACAGAGAAACGACAAATGCCATCAGCACGGCAGGCAAACCCCGATACTTCATGACCAAAGATTCCTCAACTAGGTTAAGAAGTTCTCGTGCGGTGAATCAGCGCCACCAAATGCGGGAAATCTTACGTGAATGGGCCTTACTGCGGCAACAATATTTTACGCGGGCGTGCGCGAGCAAAATGCGATTCAATCTACTCATAGGCGGAGCGTGATCATTGGATCGACGCGCATGTCACGTCAGGCGGGAGTGTAGCAGGCGAGCAGGCCCGCTCCGGTGGGCGAGCGAGAACGACCGTCACAGCAAACGCCGGGGCTCGGCTGAAACCGCGAAACGCATATCGCACATCGCGCCAGAATGACTCCATAGCGGTACCCCCGGGCAAGATTTCAAGCACCGCGTACCTAGAGACACCGAGCCTGACCATTGGACACCACGCCGCGCGAAAAGTTGCGCGGCAGGGCCGGGCGCGATTCTTGAGTGATGACTGATATTGCTCGAAGACGAAAGCTTTATCCGCAGTGGCGGGAGGCAGCGCGCGCGTGTAATCTATAAACGTGTGTCGTTAGCACATGATATGTCCGGGGGATTAGCAAGTGAAATGTCCGCTCGAGGAGAGGGCGAAGTGGGGTAAACCGGCAGGCCGGAGGAACGGCCATGAGGTACCCAGCGAGCGCC
>Ga0070733_10000042_pt1 | contig 142345 bp, 129 predicted proteins | sample Coa_R1_9_FD_66450 | JGI IMG/M metagenome (GOLD analysis project Ga0070733, IMG submission 66450) | Surface soil microbial communities from Centralia Pennsylvania, which are recovering from an underground coalmine fire - Coalmine... | ecosystem: Environmental > Terrestrial > Soil >...
CCGCGGTCACCAGGTTGCGCAGGTCTTCCTTCAACGTCGCCAGGTACGCCTGCTGCTTGGTGTTCGCGAACTTCGGAATTGCGATCGCGGCCAGAATGCCGATGATCACGACGACGATCAGCAACTCGATCAGGGTGAAACCCTTCCGCATGCGTTGCATATCAGAATTGACCTCAGTGTGGGTGCTGCACGGCCTACGTCCGCCGCAGTAGTCTTCGATGAGCCCATTCTAAGGCAACCTGCGGGCCGTTGAGGCCGCTTACCATAAGTAATGCCCCCATAACCATTTGCTGATCGAGCGTTCCGAGGCCTGGGGCAGACGGTCGCGGTAAAACGCGGAATCGGCCGCAGTCTGCCACACTTTGGGGACACTGCATCGATTCGCGACAGCTCAGCGAGGCACAGTGTCGCCAGCTCTGTCCCCCGTCCCGCCTCCCGTACCGTTCCCCGAATTTCGTGCCACCCGCGCACCGGCCGGATCGACGTTCGCCGGGGGCGCCGCCAGCGCTGCGGAGACCGCGGCCGAAGGGCCGGCAATCGACCCGGCCGATGCTGCCGCAGCCTCACGACGGCTGCCCGCAGTGTCTCCCTCGGCCGCCAGCATCCACGAGTACTGCTGGTGCAGATTCGCATTGCCGGGATGGTCCGACAGCCCGCGGCGAAATGCCCACTCGGCGTCCGGGAAATCGCCGATGTGCTGCGCCGCGCCCGTGAGCACGTTGAGCGCAGCGACCGAATCAGGGCTCGCCAGATACGCCATCCGGGCCGAACGAATCGCTCCGGCATAGTCGCCCGCCCGGAACCGCAGCCGCGCCTGGCGCAGATACACCACGGCGACCCCCGGCACGATGATGCTCGCGCTGTCGTACAGGCGGTCCGCCAGCGCGAACTGGTCTTGCGCGTCCGCGATCATCGCCGCAGCCTCGTACACGTGCGGATCCTCGGGATACAGCGTGCGCGCCATCGCGTACTCGCGCTGCGCACCCGCGACATCGCCATGCTTGCCGAGGATCTCCGCGGCCCAGAGATGCGTCCGGTACGACTCGGACTCCGTGAGCATCGCGTCAACGAGCAACCGTTTGTCGTCGTGCCAGATGGCGGTGCGCGTCCACGTTCGTACGGCGAACGCCATCAGCATCGCCAGCGCGCCACCCATCGCGAGCCCACGGAGACCCATCGGCAGCCGATGGCCCACTGGACGGCCGGCTGGCCGCGCGTCCAGGCGGCGCATCGCCTCCTGCACCACCCACCCCGCCAGGATCGCCGCCCCCACACTCGGCAGATACAGCGTCCGCTCGGCGAGCACCACTCCGGACGCGAACACGACGTTGGAAACGGGCGACACCGCGATCCCGAACCACGCGAGCCCAAAGGCGGCGGCTGGCGCACGCCGCCACGCGTACGCGAGCGCGGCCACGACGGCCGCGGTCACGACCATCCCCGCCGCGACGAGCGGCGACAGATGATGCGCCACGTCGATCACCCGCGGCGAATACTCCATGCGGAGGGTGTACGGCGCGATCATCAGCCGGATGTATTCCGGCACCACACGTGCTTCCGTCAGCCACCGATCCACCGCCGATGCGCGAAACCAGGTCGGCGCGATGTCCACGAGCGCCTGGTGGCGGAACACGATCGCCAGCGTGGCCGCATAGACGGCTGCGACGCCGAAATATCCCGCGTACAGTGGCCACCGCCGGCGCCACAGCGCGACACCGCGGACGACGGCCGGTGAGCGAGCCACGTCCCGGCTCACGGATTGGGCAGTCCCGAGCAGGAGATCGTTCGCCGCGGCCAGGCCTAGGAACACCGCACCGCTCTCCTTCGACGCCAGCGCCGCCGCATAGAGTGGCACCGCGATCCATGAGCCGCGCCGATGAGCGAGTACGGCACCCACCACGAAAACCGTGGCCATGACCTCGCACCGGCCCACGGTATTGGCGATGGCTTCCACGTGGACCGGATGCAGAGCGAAGAACAGCGCCCCGGCGAGTGCCGGCCCACTCGTCACGAGCTGCCGCAACAACTGCCACACGAGCACGCACGCCAGGACGTGCCACATCACGTTGACGAAGTGCATCCAGTGTGGCGAACCACCGGAGACCGCCCAGTCCACCGCGAAGCTTCCGATGGCCAGCGGACGATACTGCCCCGCGGGCGTGACCACGGGCCAATAGGGAAGCGCGAACGCGCGCCACACGGATGAGAGATGCCGCACCAGATCGTTCTTCGCGATCACGGTGTCATCATCCAGCGTGAAGCGATTGGCGATGGCGTTGGCGTACGCCAGGCCACCCACCACCGCCACGATCACCGCCGGGCGCCACTCACGGTACGCCCATCGGCCCGCGGCTCCATCGCCTGAGCGCGATTCCTTCACAGGTCCTGCGTCCGGGCGTGCGTGCCGGTCACGGCGTACCGCTCCCCCCTCCGATCGCGGACAATTCCCGCGCGCTCGTCCGGCCCGCCCCGGGCCGTTGGGCTGGCTGTTGGACTGGCTGTTGGACTGGCTGCAGGCGCGGGCGCCGCGACTCGGCGCTGTCCACCGACAGGAGTACCTGATGGTAGACCGCTCCGTATGGTCCGCGCGCGACGCCCCGCAGTACCTGCTTCCTCGCCCCGGCGGTATCGCCCTCGGCCAACAGGCATCGGGCGAGCAGCACATAGGCATCCGACTGGACGGTCGCTTCCGCGATCGAACGCTTGAGAAGCGGCACCGCGGGCCTGCACAGCCCGGCCCGCATGTACTCGTTCGCCAGATCCCGGTACAACACGCCATCGTGCGAATACAGGTGCAACGCGATGCGTGCCTCGCGCTCCCCATCGCGGCGGTTGCCGGCCTCGAACAGCAGGCCCGCATACACATCGTGCGCGCGATAGCTGTAGGGGGCATCACGCACGCCCTGCGAGAACAACGACGCGTTGCTGCTCCACACCGGCTGGCGGACGGCACTCTTGGCGAGGCCGAGGACCAGCACCAGCGCGAACGCCGAAATCGCCAGGCGCCGCCCGATTCCCGCACCTGCCGCGAACTCGTTCCACGACACGGCCGCCAGCCGCTCCACGACCGCCCCCACCAGCAGCACGATGCCGACGCTCGGGAGGAACAGCGTACGCTCGGCGAGAATCACTCCGGTCGGCACGATGAGGTTGCTCACCAGGACGAGAGTGATGGCGAGCCACGCGAGCGCGAACGCGCCAGCGGGCCAGCGGCGCACCGATACTAGCAACAGCACGGCGAGCGCGATGAGCAGCCCGATGCTTCCGAGCAGGCTCGCCTCGAAGTGCTGGTGGAGCCGGATCTCCGGAGGCGAGTACTCCGCCACGAGACGTGCAGGCCAAAGCAGTAGCCGCACCCACTCGCTCACGACACCGAGCATTGTCCACCGCCGGGCACCGGGAGTGAGGTGCTCGAACACGACGTTGGCGCGGTCGCCCGTCCATGCACCGACGACGTGCGAACGGATGACGACGTACCCGAGAACGACCGCCACGATCAGAAGCGCGCCGGGACGGAGCGCGCGGAGCCGTGTGCCCGCCGGCCTTGGGTCCTCGATCACCAGTAGTTCCGCGGCCGCGATCAGTGCCGGCGCGACGATCGCATGCTCCTTCGACGCGCAGGCGAGCGCGATCAGCCCGGCGATCGTCGCGATCCGATTCCAGCCGCCGATCGGGTCGCCGGGAGGGATGACGTCCGGCGGCGCGTATTTCGGGATGCCGGCAATCGTCTCCCGCCGCCACGTGATGTACAGAACGACCGCCATGACCACGAAGACGGCGGCCCAAAGCTCGGACTGCCCTACGACATTCCCGACCGCCTCAACGTGGACCGGGTGGACGGCAAACAGCGCGCCCGCGACCGCCGCGAGAGTCCTCGGCAACACCAGCGCCGCCAGGGCGTAGACAGCCAGGCAGACGGCGACGTACAGGGAGATGTTGACCGCGTGGAAAATCCACGCCGCCCCATGCCCGGCCACCCACTCCGCGGTGAATGCCGACATCGTGAACGGGCGATAGAGGCCGCCGCCCATCCACCGCGGCCAGTAGGTCTCGGTCCACAGCCGCGCCAGGTGGCTCAGGTGATGGACCCGTGGATCCTGCACGATGATCGACCGATCGTCGTACGTGAATCCGTTGTGAATGCCGGTGGCCGACGCCGCCAGCGCGAGCGCACCGATCGCGACGAACGAACGCCACTCGGGGCCACCCGGGACAGCGTGGACCGCGCCCCTCTCTCCCGATCCGGTTTCCGGTTGCTGCGTCGCCTCGCTCACTCATGAGCGGACGCGCGAGGGCGCTCAGAGGTCAGAAAGAGCGGTGCGAGAACCCCTACGCCAGCAGGTTGAACTTGATGATGTGCCAGACCGCCGCCACCCCGTCGCGCCAGCCGATCTTCTTCCCCTCGGCGTACGTTCGCCCCGAATAGCTGATCGGAACCTCGAATATCCGGGCGTGGGCGCTCGCGAGACGAGCCGTGATCTCGGGCTCGAAGCCGAACCGGTCCGATGTGAGCCGCAGGCCGCGCGCGAGGTCCCCGCGCACGGCTTTGTAGCACGTCTCCATGTCGGTCAGGTTGAGATTCGTCAACATGTTGCTGAACATCGTCAACCCGGCATTGCCCACGGAGTGCCAGAAATAGAGAACCCGGTGCGGTCCGCCAAGGAACCGCGACCCGAACACGGCATCGGCCTGCCCTTCGACGATCGGCTCGAGCAGCGCCGGCCAATCAGCGGGATCGTATTCGAGGTCCGCATCCTGCACGATCACGACATTGCCGGTGCTCGCCGCGAGCGCCGTGCGGATGGCGGCACCCTTCCCCCGGTTGACGGGATGATGGATCAGCCGGTCGATGCGACCCTTCGCGGCCAACCGCTCGAGCACGGCCCTGGTCCCATCGGTCGACATGTCGTTGACGCAAATGACCTCTTTGCGAACAGGAACCGCGTGCACCTGACTGATGATCAGCTCGATCGTGTGCTCTTCGTTGTAGACGGGGATGAGAACGGAGAGGCGCAACTGCTCCCGTGGCAGCGGGGTGCGGCCGCGCATGCGGGCCGTGACCTGCGAAGGGGGCTCCCGGTCCAGCGGTGCCGGACTGCCGGACGCGCTCCCGTCGTCCCCGATTGGCGCGCTCACGGTGCGTGGCTCGGTCATGGTGTGCCTCGCGCGAAGACTGCGAATCCGGCGGTCATGGTATCGACGGGAATGAGAGCCGCCGGCCGCGCCGGCGAATCGGCCCGCGTGAGACGAAGCGCCGCAAGCGCACACGCGGGCCCCGTCGCAACGACGGCGCCGACAGGAAAGCGGCGGAGCACCACGCCCAGAATCGCGCGATCGTGCGCCGTGTCACGTGGATAGATGTATTCATCGGGCGTGAAGGAGTTGCAGGGCACTCCGGTCCGCCCCGCATATAGAAAGATGGCAGGCTCCTGGTCACTCGCCACGACACCCGGCAGTGCCGGGTGCGACGCCAACCACGCCAGCGGGACGTTCATCTTCACCGAAAGACTCTCCTGCATGGTGTTCCACCAGTGCCCGCGAAACCCAAGCACGTTGTACCGGCCGACCCCGAGCCCGACCATCAGCGCCCCCGCGAGAGCCGCCGCTCTCGCCACCCGCATCGTCGCAAGCCGCACGGCCGTCCCGGCTCGCGGCCGCCACTCCCAGAACGCGACCGCGCCCGCCACCATCACCAGGACGACGAGGAACCACACCGCCCAGACGAACCGGAACGGGGGAAACGGCCAGAATACTACTTCACCGGCGTACAACACGGCGAACGCGGCGGTCACGGGAGCGGTCCTTGCCATCCGGGCGAGTCCCGCAACGGTCAAGGCAGCGCTCGCTGCAATCGCGATCCGCTTTACGACGAGAGGCAACTGGGGCGCGAACTGAATCTCCAGCATCGCGACCATGTCGGATACGTTCTGTTGCGCGGTCCGGAACGCAAAGCCGAGGCCATGACGGCCCAACGCCCCGGTGAGCCACCCGGAGTAGGATCCGTATTCGCCCTGGAGCACGGGCGCCAGTTCGGCGGAATGCCGCCAGACCCAGAGCTGCCACGGCAATAGCATCGCCGTCGCGACCGCACCAACGACGAGCGCCGCTCGCGGGCGCCGGCGAATCAGGCACACCGCAACGGCCGCCGGCACGACCACGATGCCGACGGTGCGCACGAGACCAACGGCACCGCACAACAGCCCCGCGATTGCAGCCGCGGTGGCGTTCTCTCTATCGCTCTTCTCTCTCGGTTTTCTCCTATCTCCTGTCTCCTGTCTCCACGCTCGGCCCGAAGGGCCGCTCCACCGATCCGGCGCCTCCGGGTTCGCCGGCGCCACGACTGCCTCCGACGCCACCAGCGCCCCAAGCAGCACCGCGAGAAAGAGCGATTCGGACAGGATTACGGTGGCTAGCGCCAGTGATGGCACCGTGGCGGTCCCGACGATCGCCACGGCGGCAGCCCACGGCGCACGCAGCTGCGTGCACCGACGCACGAGTGTGTATCCGACTGCCCCAGCGACGCCCAGCAGGCACGCGTTGGCGCGCTCGAACAGCAGCACGTTGTCCGGGAATTGCGGCGCGACCCGCCACAGGATCGCCAGCAGCGCGGGATAGCCCGGAGGGTAATGCGTCGCGTGCGGTGTACCCGGCAAGTGCAGGTAGCGGTATCCGGCGCCGGAGGCCAGCGCACGCCCGAGGATCACGTAGATGGCATCGTCGTGGAACGCCCCGATGACGTACGGACGGACCACCGCCATCGCGACGCCGAGCGTCACGAGCCCCACGGTCGCGGCGGCCGCCCAGGGCGGGAGCGCGACCGCCCCCCGCCGGGCGGCCGCGAGGGTCACGCCTCGACCTCGAATCGCGACAGCTTGCGATAGAGCGTGGACGGGTCGATGCCGAGCACCTCGGCAGCTCTCGTCTTGTTGCCGCCCTCGCTCTGCAGCACCCACATGATGTACGCGCGCTCGATCGCGTCGAGTGTCGGATTCAACGCCGGCCGCTCCGAGATGAGCGGCTCCACGCGCCGCTGTGTGAGGCGCTCGGGAAGGACCGCCACGTCGATGACGTCCCCGGTCGTGAGGATCACTGCACGCTCCAGCGCGTTCTCCAGCTCCCGGACGTTGCCGGGCCACGCAAAGTTCTTGAGCACGTCGAGAGCGTCAGGGCTCACGTGCTTCACCGGCTCGTTGCGGGCCTCCGCCGAGCGATGCAGGAAGAGGTCGATGAGGACCGGGATGTCGTCACGGCGTTCCCGGAGAGGCGGCAAGTGAATCGCGATCACGTTGAGCCGGTAGAACAGATCGCTGCGGAAGTTGCCGCGTTTGATCTCTTCCTCGAGGTCGCGGTTGGTCGCGGCCAGGAGACGGACATCGATCGGCTGCGCATCGGTCGCGCCGACGGGAATCACTTCGCGATGCTGCAGTACACGCAGCAGCTTGACCTGGGTCGCCGAGGTGGTCTCGCCGATCTCGTCGAGGAAGAACGTGCCGCCGGCGGCCGCCGTGAACAATCCGCTCTTGTCCTTGACCGCGCCGGTGAACGATCCCTTCACGTGCCCGAACAGTTCCGATTCGAGGAGGCTCTCGGGCAGCGCGCCACAGTTGATCGAGAGGAATTGCCCCTCGCTCCGCTGCGACAACTGATGGATGTACCGGGCGATGATCTCCTTCCCCGTTCCCGACTCGCCCTGTATCAGGATCGTCGAATCGGTGGGCGCGACCACCTCGGCCAGCCGGACGACGTCGAGCCAGCATTTGCTCGTTCCCGCCGGACGTCCGCTCGCCGTCCGCTCCCGGCGCGTGATTTCCTGCCGCAGTGAGCGATTCTCGACGCGCAGCGTGCGGTGTTCGGCCGCTCGCCGCAGGATGGCGAGCAGCTCGTCGTTGCGGAACGGCTTCTGGATGTAATAGAACGCACCTTCGTTGACCGCCTGCATGGCGGACTGCAGTGTCGCCTGCGCCGTCATCAGGATGACGGGCATCTCGGGATCCAGCGCCCGTGCGGCGCTCAGCACCTGGACGCCCCCGACGTTCGGCATGCGGACGTCGCTCAGGATGATGTCGGGGCGCAGATCCGCGAGTTGCTCGAGGGCCTGCTTGCCGCCGTTGGCGATCACCGGCATGAAGCCTTCGTTCTTGAGCAGGATGCGCAACGACTCCAGAATGCCGGTCTCGTCGTCGATGACCAGTACGGTCGGCTTGGTTTCCGCCGTCATGCGTGTGGCCCCGCGGCGGTTTCGAGCTCCGCTTCGTCGGATTGGTCGTATGGCAGGAGCACGGTGAACCGGGTGCCCCGGCCCGGTCCCGAGTCCACGAGCACCACGCCCCGGTGTGCCTCGATGGCGCGGTGGACGATCGGGAGGCCAAGTCCGCTGCCACCACCCTTGGTGGTAATGAAGGGCTCGAACAGCCGGTCGCGAATCTCCGGCGCGATGCCCGGTCCGTCGTCCGTCACGCGGAGCGAGACGGCTCCCCGCTCGAACGTCACGCCGCTCGGCAACTGGTCGGACGGGATGTGCGACACCTCGAGCTGCACATGGCCGCCCAGAGGGGCGGCCTGTACCGCGTTGAGCACCAGGTTGAACGCCGCCCGGTGCAGGAGGTCTTCATCCCCATCGATGATCACTGCCGTCTCCGGCGTCATGCACTTCACTCGCAGTCCCTCCTTCACGTCCGGGTGCGCCATGGCGAGGTTCGCCGCACCGCGTGCGACCGCGGCGATGTCCACAGGCGACAAACGAGCCACACGGACGCGCGCAAAATCGAGAAACTCCGTGAGGAGCCGCGACAGCCGGTCGGACTCCCGCACGATGAGCGCGCCCAGGGTGCGCGCGTCGTCGTCGTCCGTGCTCACCGCCGTGTCACGGGCGGCATCATGACCGGCGTTCCGGCGGCTCGGCCCCGCATCCGCCGTGTGGCCGGCGATGGGGTCGCCCCCGAGGCCGTTCTGGTAGCCGTTGCGGTGGCCATTACCACGCCCACTGGTGCCGCTGCCGTTCCCGTTTCCCTTGGTGTGGCCGTTCCCGGCGCGATGCGCGCTGACACCCCCCGGCGTGCCCGGGGCAACATTCGGACGGGAGAGCATGCCCGTGAGCTGCTCGACCGCGCTGCGGATCGACGCCAGCGGATTGCGAATCTCGTGGGCCAGCGACGCGCTCAGCTCCGCGATCGCCTCGAGCCGCCCCGCGCGGACATGAAGGCTCTCCAGGCGCTTCTGGCCGGAGATGTCCTGGAAGATCGCGGTCGCTGTGCGGCCGACGGTCGCGCCATCGCCATCGCTGAAAGTCGTCGTCAGTCCGATCGGAAAGGCCTGATCCGCAAACCGGATCACGTCCTCGGCACGCGTCGTCCGGAGGCCGTCGACGGCCGCCCGCGCGAGGGCCCGCGCCACGGTCGGCGACGCGCGGGCGATGCGATCGAGGACCGGCGTACCGATGAGGTCGGCGAACGGGATCCCGAGCAGCGTCCCGGCGGCAGGGTTTGCGAACAGAAGCGTCCCCTGCGCGTCCACGGTCACGATGCCGCTCCGGATGTTTCGCAGGATGTCGTCGGCCTGAAGGCGGACGAAGACGAGCTCCGCCGCCGTCCCTTGTCCGGCCTCCTGCAGCCTGGCGCTGATGTAGCCACTGGCGAGCGCGACGGTGCCAAATACCACGAGCTGGAGCCACACGCCGATATCGGGTGAGGTGCCGCTCAGCCACAGCACTTCCACGAAGTAGCAGACGATACCCATCAGCGCGACGAGCAGTCCGCCGCCAACGGGCAGCAGGAGCGCGGCGCTCGCAATGACGAGGATGTAGAACAGCGCGAACTGCGAAGCCCCTCCGCCCGTGACATGAACGACGGCGGTGACGAGCACCAGATCGAAGGCGCACTGCCCGTAGAGGAAGTTTCTGCCCAGCTTCGGCGACCCGCGCCGGGTACCGTAGACCTCGGTATATGCCGCCGAAGCCACCGTAAACACCATCGTGATCGCGAAGATGAGCGACGCGATGCGCGTGTCGGAGGTAGCGGCGCTGCTCCACACGAGTTGCGCGGCCAGGAAAATGGACGTCGCAACGGAGAAGCGGCCCAGATAGACCCACCGGATCATCCGCCGTGGGTCGAGCATCGCCTGCTGCAGCCGCCGGCGCTGCGCTGAGGCGGTCGCACCTACCGCCGGGCGCGGCGGGAGGGGCGATGCGGGGGGGGACGAAAGGGGCGCGCCGTCGGCCATTATGGTTTATCTTGAGGACGAGTCGCGTGCGAAACGGTTTCCGCGCGCTACGACTATGCGTACGTCTCAACCCCAGACGCCCCAGGCGATTGCGGGCCGCGGCATCTCGCGATTGCTGGCCTTGGCACGCGCGGCGTTCGCGACCATCCGCAGCCTCGTGAGCGGTGCCATCCGGCGCCTCGTGCGCCCCCTCGGCGTCTACCTGGCCGGCCGATGGGTCCGCGGCCTCTCACTGGACGAGCTACGGGAGCTCGTGTTGCAGGCCCGGTGGGGCGGAACGCTCGACGCCCGGGACTCGGCGATGCTGACCAGCGTCCTCGAGTTTCACGACAAGCGCGCCCACGACGTCATGCGCCCGCGAACCGACGTGGTCGCGCTACCGGTCGATTCCACCGAGGCCGATGTGCTGGCGTTGATGATCGCCGAGCGGTATTCCCGCTATCCGGTCTACCGGGAGAGCCTCGACGACATCCTTGGGGTGTTCCTCGCCAAGGACCTACTCCTCCACGAGCGCGGCATGCCGTTCTCGCTGGAGCAGTACACCCGCGAAGCGATGTACGTCCCGGCGACCCGGCGCGCCGAGCTGGTTCTCGATGATCTGCGGCGCACGCGGGCCCACATGGCGATCGTGCTCGATGAGTACGGCGGCACCGCCGGCCTCGTGACGATGGAGGATCTCGTCGAGCAGGTCATCGGCGAGATCGCCGACGAATACGATCCGACCACGCGCACATCGCTGGAGGCCGACGGGGTTCTCGAGCTGGCCGGGACGCTGTCGCTGATCGACGTGCGCGCGGACTACCAGCTCGACATCCCCGAAGGAGAATGGACCACCCTCGGCGGCTTCGCGTTCGCGATGCTGGGCCGCGCCCCACGAGTCGGCGACCGCGTGTCGTTCCCGGGCGGGGAGCTCGAGATCGTCGCCGTCGATGGACGTCGCGTTGCTGCATTGCGCGTGCACCGGGCCCGATCGGCACGATCCCCCCGCCCGCCATCGCCCGTCCCGGCGTGACCGCGTCACGGGCCCACTCAGGCCCGGCCCGCTCCACCCCGTTGACAGCCCCGCCGGTCCGGCATGTCTGACGGTCTCCCCGTGCGGGACGGGATCGTCATCCCACGCGACGAGTTGGTGATCCGCGCGACCCGCGCGGGTGGGCCCGGGGGCCAACACGTCAATACCTCCTCCACACGCATCGAAGTCGTATGGAACGTCGCCCGCACGCGCGCACTCGATGAGGAGCAGCGAAGTCTCGTCCTCACGCGGCTGGCCAGCCGCGTCGATGCCGATGGCGATCTGCGCGTGGTCGCGGCGGACTCTCGCAGCCAGCGGCAGAATCGCACCGCGGCGGAGTCCCGGTTGGTGGCGATCGTGTCCCGCGCGCTCGCCATCCCGAAGCGGAGGCGGCCGACCCGCCCCACGGCGGCCTCGGTTCGCCAGCGGCTCGACACCAAGCGACGCCGCGCAGATACGAAACGACAGCGGCGCCGGGACCACGGCGAATGATGGCGCGGCGCGGATCGCCGCGAGATCGCGGCGACGATGACGGGCCGGCCGCCGGAGACCCGGACGACGAGGAAATGGGTCACGCCGATGAGGGCGCGGCGGTCTCCTGCCCGTACTGCGGCGCCGCAAACGAGATCGCGCTCGATCCGTCGGGCGGCCGGAGGCAGGACTACGTGGAGGATTGCCAGGTCTGCTGCCAGCCGTGGAACGTCCACGTCCAATACAGGCGCGACGGCACCGCGGAGATCCGCGTGACGGCCGCGGACGCGGACTGACCGAACCGCAGGCGCGCCGGCGCGCAGGCGGCACCGCAATTCGCACCCAGGTGACCGTCGGCCGCCGGCACCGAATTCGTCCCTGGTAGGGGCCGGTCGCGACCGGCCCAGTAAGACCTTCAGATGAGCGACCTACGACGGGTTACGGCTTGATCGCCTCGGCGCCCGCGATCACGTCGCAGTACTCGCCGACCAGGTCATCGAAGATGCGATTCCACGAGCACGCCCCGGCGTAGCGAGTCCCGTCACGCACCATTACCTCGCGCCGCGCCGGATCGGCCGCGAGGCTCAGAATCGCCGTCGCGAGGGCGTGCGCGTCGCCGGGTGTGAACGTGATCCCGCCGCCGGCAGCGAGGAGTTCGCGCGTCGGGCCGGACCTGGCACCGATGACCGGAAGCCCGGACGACATCGCCTCGAGGAGGACGTTGCCGAAGGTATCGGTGGCCGACGGGAAGATGAAGAGATCCGCCGACGCGTAGAACTCGCTCAGCGCCCGTCCCTCGAGCGGCCCGAGGAAGCGCACGGCGGCCTCGCCCGCGACAGCCCTCTGGCAATGCTCGGTATATGGACCATCACCCGCCACCGCAAACACGATTCGCGGCTGCGGACCTCCCGCGCCATGACTCGGTCGCGACAGAATCTCGCGGATCGCGCCCAGTGCGGCATCCAGTCCCTTCTCCGCGGCCAGTCGTCCCACGTACGCCACCACGACGGTATCGTCGTCCGCCCCGACGCCAGCGCGCATCGCCCGCGATCGGAAGGCAGGATTGAATCGTGCGCCATCGACGCCGCGCCCCCACAGCGCCAGGCGCCGGAAGCGCAGCCGCCCCAGCTCATCCAGTACGGCGCGCGTCGGGACGAATGTCCGGACGCCGCTGTTGTGAAACCAGCGGACGTACGCCCACCCGGGGGCGCTTAATGCGCTCATGTGGTAGAACTTCGCGTACTCGCTGAAACTCGTGTGATAGGATGAGACGAGCGGCACCCGTAGCGCGCGCGCGCATGCGCGCCCGGCGAGACCCATACCGAACGGCGTCGCGGCATGAACGAGTGTCGGCCGCCACACCCGGAGATCCGCGTACGCGTCGCCGAGGATGGGCGCCGCAATCCGAAGCTGCGGATACGCCCAAAAAGGAATGCTCGGCCGGCGCCACGTGTTGCCGGTGGCTCCCGCGTGGTCCGCCGCGCCCGGATCGGTCGTCGTATACACCCGCACCGCACCACCCCGCTCGCGGACCGCCGCCACCAATCGCTCGAGCGTTCGGGTGACGCCGTTGAGCTGCGGGGTGTAGGTGTCGCTGAAGAGGGCGAGGCGGATCGGCGCCGCGGCGGGTGGAGCGATGTCCGGCGGCAGGGTCGCGCGCGCCGCGTCCCCGACGGCCGCCATCGCCATCTCAGTCGCCAGCGTCATAGCTCGCCCTCTTGCCGGCACCGGACCGGCGTACGGATCTGCGCCACATCGGATTCGCCGAATCTCGCAAGCACGCGACACGGCCTCGCATAGCGCGGGTCACGATGCCGTATCTGCGACGACGGTTGTCACAGATCGGCATACCGCGATGCCGGCCGCTCGCCGAGCCATCGGTCGAGCGCCGTCGCGACCGACCGCGCCGTCGCCGGATGATCGAGATCCGCCGGGTGAAATGCCAGTCGCACATGCCGGGCGCTGCGCTGAACGCGCCAACGCGCCGCTGCAACGGCCGCCGAGGTGTAGGCTCTGGCTGGCGACCGGCCGCTCCACCGTACCACGGGCGACCGGATCCGGCGCATACCGGGCAGTTCGTGTAGGTGAATCGCGCCATCGTCCTCGCTACAACGCAGTCCGGCTGCCGCCACCGCGCGCAGGCACCCGGCGCGCGCCAGCCATGCCGGCGGAACGAAGCCAACGGCATTGAGGCCGAGGCGCGTGAAGAGCGCGAGCCCGCGATCGATCCGTTCGCGGGCTGCCGGTTCTTCGAGAGTCAGGAACTCGCCCTCGCGGGCCGTCTTGCCCCACGCCCGGGCGGCATCGCGCCACCCTCGCGGGGCGCCGGCCTCGTCGTGCCGCTCGCCATGCAGCAGGACCTCGGCGCCACTGTCCACGCATTCCCGCACCCACTGCACGAATGCCGGCGATCGATCGAGGGGCCACTCACCGTGCCAGTTGGGGACCACGAGTAGCGCGGGAGTCACGCCGCGGCCGCGGCACATCGCCCAGAGCGCGCGCACCCGCTCGTCCAGCGCGGGTGTAACATCGTGGATCGAGATGAGGAGGACGCCCGGCGACGGAGACAGGAGAACGTGAAGGAAGAGGGGGGAGTGATAGTGACACGAACGCGCGAGCCGCCGCGCACCGTCAGGCCACGCGCCGATAGATCTCGAAGATGCGATCGAAGACGCTGCTCCAGGAGTGCTCGCGTTCGGCGTAGGTGCGGCCCAGCATGCCGAGACGGGAGAGATCCTCGGGCGCCCGCAGCAGGCGCACCGCCTCCTCGGCCAGCGAGCCGCTGTCGCCCGCGACGAACGTCGCGCCTCCTCCCGAGGCCTTCACCTGCTCCGAAACACCGCCGCGATCGGCCGACAGGACGGCGGTGCCTGACGCCGATGCTTCGAGTGCCGACAAGCCGAACGTTTCGATCGAGCCGGGAGAGACGATCAGGTCGACCGATGCAAGCACGCCGGCCAACCGGTCCCGGTCGTTCTCGTATGGCAGCCAGATGACTCGTGAACCGCGGCTCCTCGCTTGCAAGCGTTGGCGCGCCGGACCGTCGCCGATCAGCAGTAGCGACGCGTCGGTCTGCCGTTCGATTGCCGGCCATGCGTCGAGAAGTACGCCGACTTCTTTCTCCCGCGCAAAGCGGCCGATGAATGCGGCCACCGGCCTGTCCGCCGGCACGCCAAGCGACTCGCGCGTGAGAGCCGCGGCGGCGCGGCGCCGGGGGTGGAAGTGATCGAGGTCGACGCCGAGAGGGACGCGCTCCACCCGGCTGGCACCATGTTGCTCGAGATCATCCACCATGAACCGCGACGCGACGATCGTGACCTCGAACTCCTGATTGAGCCGGCGCACGTATCGCCACGCGGCGTCGTGCGCCCGCCGGCGCAGGCCGCGCGTCCGATCCGGGAAGGAGCAGATCACGCGCGGAAAATTGCTGTGGAAGAACCCCACGAGCGGCACGTCGAGGCGGCGCGCCGCGCGCTTCGTGATCCATGGCACGAGAAACGGGCTCCCGACTTCGATCACGCTGGGCCGCTCGTGCTCGATGATGCGGCGAATGGAGCGAGTCGCCAGCATGAAGCGGTACGGTCGCTGCGTCGGGATCCTGGGGCCTCGCAACCGGTAGCAGCGGACGCCATTGCCAGCCGTGATTGAATCCCGGGCGCCGGGGATCACGAGGACGTGGCGCAGCGCCGGCCGCGCTTCGACGTATTTCGCCTTCTGCAGCAAATAGGTGCGAACGCCTCCACTCGTCTCGCCAAACCACTTCGTGATGTCCAGCACGCCGAGATTCGCCCCCGCCCGATGTTGTGCGGGCAGGACCGATGCAGCGAGGTCGAAGCCGGCCGACGAACCGGACGCCGGGAACAGCTCCTCTTCGAGCGAAGACACGCCAGTCGCCATCATTGCGAGCAATTGAGGTGCATTATGCTTCTCCGGGATGCGCCGGCATCGCCGGCCGCCGTGGTATTTTACTCGGTCGGGCGCGAACCCGGTCGCCGCGGGGGCGCGGCCCAGGCCAATATCATCTCACTTGCATACCCCGTGGGCCATCAAAGGGTGAAGATGTGCGCCAACTCAGTGTCCTGACTGCAGATGGCTGACGCGCCCGACTCCGGACGAGTTCGCCTCGACAAGTGGCTCTGGGCAGCGCGTTTCTTCAAGACCCGGACACTCGCCGCGGACGCCATCGCGGGCGGCAAGGTCGATGTCAACGGCGAGCGCGCCAAACGCGCCAGGCCGCTTCAGGTGGGCGACGCGCTTCGGATCCGGCGGCCGCCGTTCGAGACCCATCTGGTGGTCCGTGCGCTCAGCGAGCGTCGCGGCAAGAGCGCCGACGCCGGGCAGCTCTACGAAGAGACCGAGGCGAGCCGCGCCGCGCGCGAGGCTCTCGCGACCCAGTTGCGCGCTTTGCCCGACACGCGCTTCGAGACCGGGCGGCCCACCAAGAGGGACCGGCGCGCGCTCGATCGCTTCAGGTCGAGGTAGGCGCCGCCCGCCGCGGATCGGCTCGCACCTGGAGCAGCGCATACCTTTCCCGCTGGAGTTTCCTCGCGTGTGCGAGATCGTGCGTGCGAAATCGTGCGTGCGACATCGTGCGTGCGAGATCGTATACGCGGCCACTCCCACCGGACGCCGATGGCGATGTACATACCGCATCAGTTCAACGAATCGCGGCTGCCCGTGCTGCACGAGGCCATCCGGCGCACCCGGCTCGCGACGCTCGTCACCATGACGCGCGACGGACTCGTGGCCACCCACCTCCCGCTGCTGCTCGATCCCGGTCGTGGGCCGAACGGCACGCTTCTGGGTCACGTCGCTCGCGCCAATCTGCAGTGGCGCGACACCGTCGAGGACTCGGACGCGCTCGCGATATTCCTCGGGCCCGAGTCGTACATCTCGCCGTCGTGGTACGCGACCAAGCGGGAGAGCGGCAAAGTCGTTCCGACCTGGAACTACATCGCTGTGCACGCGTATGGGCGGGCGGAGTTCTTCGATGACCCGGAACGCCTGCGCGGGATCGTCACGCGGCTCACAGATGCCCACGAGGCGGCGTCCGCCGAGCCGTGGCATGTGACCGATGCGCCGGCCCGGTACGTCGATTTGCAGCTCAAGGCGATCGTGGGCTTCGAGCTTCCGATCCGGCGCCTCGACGGCAAGTGGAAGCTCAATCAGAACCGCCCGGCGGCGGACAGGCAGGGCGTGATCGGCGCCCTCGAGGCGAGAGACCAGCATTCCGATGCCGGCGTCGCGCGCGCGATGCGCGAGCTGGAGCGGGATCGCACGCCGTAGCGGCCCACGCGACATGACCGTCTCCCCCCCAACCACCGTTGCGACGCCGGCCGGGTCCCGGCGCCGATCGCGTCGGCCGGCGTATGCCGAGCCGCGATGGCAGGCTATGCTCGGGCTCGCGGCGATCGGCGGCTTGCGTCTCGCGCTCCCGCGGGCGCTCACCGTGGGGCCGCAGTGGCTGCTGCTGGTCGTCGCTGGCGGATTGCTGATCCCCACCGTGATCGCGCGGCGCCGCGGATACGCTCGCGTCAACCAGGTGCTGGGGTTCGTGATCTCGTCGGTGATCACGTGCGATCTCCTCGTGACCCTCACGGCGCTCGTGGCCGCGCTCCCCGCGCACAGCGAGAGTCCCGGCGCGCTTCTGCGATCGGGCGCGATCCTGTGGGTTACGAACGTGCTGGTGTTCGCATCGTGGTACTGGCGTCTCGATGCCGGCGGCCCGAATGCGCGCGAGCAGCGGCCAGCGCACGCGCCCGGGGCGTTCCTGTTCCCGCAGATGTCGGCGGAGGCGCCGGATCCCTCGTGGCGTCCGGGGTTCGTGGACTACCTGTTCGTGGCGTTCAACACCAGCGCGGCGTTCTCGCCGACGGATACGCCCGTCCTGTCCCGATGGGCCAAATTGCTCAACATGGTGCAGGCATCCATCTCGTTCACGACCGTGGCGGTGCTCCTCGCACGCGGCGTGGGGATTCTCTGACGGACACGACGATGAGATCCACTGCAGTGTTGTCCGCGGTACGACCCGCGCCGATCGGTGCCTCCCTCCCCGGATGAGGATGACGTGACATTGTGCCCCTGCCCTCCGTGCCGTCCTGGCTCCCGACGCCATCCCTGCCCGCCGGCGCATGCGATCACACGGGCGCTCTGGCCCATGTCGCTCGGACTCGTGGGCGTGGCGGCCGGATGCGGCAGGGGCAAGCCTATCGAAGCCGCGCCCGGCACGCCACCAGGCGCGACGGTGATGTGGCACGATCCCTCCGCCCACGCGGTCAAGTTCGTGACCGTCGCGCAGGGCGTCCGGATCGAGGTGCTGGATTGGGGCGGCAATGGCGAGCCGCTCGTGTTTCTCAATGGACTCGGGAACACGGCTCACATCTTCGACGACTTCGCACCGCGATTCACGGACCGGTTCCACGTGCTGGCGCTCACGCGGCGCGGATGGGGAGCGTCCAGCCATCCCCCGCAGGGCTACTCGATCCCGGTGTTGGTCGAGGACGTGCACGCAGTGCTGGACAGTCTGCACATTGCGCAAGCCGATTTCGCCGGGCACTCGATCGCCGGCCAGGAGCTGACGTGGCTGGCCGCGGAGTACCCGTCGCTCGTCGGCCGGCTGGTGTATCTGGACGCCGGCTTCGACTACCACACTCACCCAGTCCCCGTCGGCTTCCCCGATCCTCCCGCGCCGGGCACTGCGGATTCCGCGTCGGTGGATGCCGCGCTGGCCTACTCGCGCCGCTCGAGCAATGTGGCGACCCCCGAGGGTGATTTCCGCGCCACCGAGCGATTCAGTCCGGCAGGCCGGTTCCTCGGCGATGCCACCCCGCCCGGGATCTCGGACTCGGTCTTCGAGTCCGCCAAGGCGACCGCGCCACCGTACGTGCGCGTGCACGGCCCGGTGCTCGCCATCTACAACTATCCCGAGAACGTGCAGCAGCTCCTGCCCTGGATCGCGCCCGGCGATGCATCCCGGGCGGCGTGGCTCGACTCGATCCAGACATGGTACCGCGTGCAGCGGAGGACCCTGGTGCACGCCGTCCCGCAGGCGACGGTGGTCGTCCTCCCGGGCGCATCGCACTATGTGTTTCTCGGACGGCCCGACACGGTCGCGAGTGCAATGCGGGCGTTCCTTCTCGCGCCGCAAAAGTAGGACGGCGGCGGCGAGGTGCGTGCCGGCGAGGTGCGTGCCGGCGAGGTGCGGGCGGGCGAGGTGCGCTGGAGAGCGGCCCTCGCCGAGCGATCAGTACGCGACCGTCATGCGCCGGCCGACGTGGGTGGGATTGTCCAGCTCATCCGCCAGCGCGGCGGCGTAGTCCTCGTACGAGATGCGGCTGTGTCCCCTTTCGTCGACCAGGAGCTGGTTTCCGCCGGTGCGGAAATGGCCGGTGCGCTTGCCCGGTTCGATCTCGCCTGCGGGACTGATGTAGGTCCAGTCGAGATCGCCGGCGTCCTGACGAAACACCTCGAGCGCATCGCGCTGCGCGAGCGCTTCCTCTCTGTAGCCCGCGGGAAAATCCGGTGAGTCGAGAAGCTGGCGCCCGGGGAGGACTTCGAGGCTGCCGGCGCCGCCGACGACCACGACGCGATGGATGCCCGTCCGTCTCGCGCCCGCGATCAGGGCATGCGCGGCGGCGGTGAGTGACGAGGCGGGCCGGTTGTTGCCGCCCGGCCGCGACGAGAGCGCGCTCACGATGGCATCCGCGCCCGCGGACACGGCGGCCACGCTCGCCGGATCGGTCGCGTCGCCTTTGACCACGGTGAGGCGGTCATCATATGGCTGAAATGTCTTGGGGTCGCGCACGACCGCGGTGATCTGGTGCCCGCGCCCGAGTGCCTCCCGGGCGATGCGCCGCGCGATGTTTCCGCCTGCGCCAAAGAGCACGATACGCATGTACGTCATCTCCTGAGCGAACGATTGATTCTGTAGGGTGTGCGCTGGAGGCCGCGCGCGCCAGTCCTCATGGTGTGAGTTACGAGGTCGTGAAATGGCGGTTGATCTGATGCGCCGGTGCCACATCCCGGATTTCAGGACGCCGCACGGTGCGAGGGGTCGCTGCACGAAGACGAGGCCAGACAACGGCGGTCATCGGCGGCGAGCTCTGCTGTAAATTGGATGCGTGTCGGATGCGTGATGCGTGAACCACGCGACGGAGGGTGGCGTCAGGTCGCGAGGCGCTGGAAATCGTTCGCGACGCGGGCGACCCATGCGGGCGGCACACCCGCGGCCCGGGCTTCGGCATCCCACAGGTCCAGCGCCCCGACGACATCCGCGATGATGCCGGCGCCGTCGTGCGGCACGTCCATTGACGCTCCCAGCGCCAGCAGATCCCGGCGCGTGATGTCCGCGTCCTTGCCACCGACGGTCATCTGATGCGTGCGCGTCCACTCGTTGCCCTTCGCGTACGTCACGTCGAACGCCGGCGACAGCCGCCACTGGCCATCCGGCGCCATGAGAAACGCCAGGTTCTTCACGTGATCGTCCTGATTCACCGCGGCGACATTGAAGACGGCGCGGCGATACCCCTCGTTCACCGCCGGCTGCCCCATGCCCAGCACGCGGATCGTCCGAAGGTAGGCTTCGTACGACATGGCGCCGCGGATGTTGTAGTCCACATGCTGCAGCCCGCCCAGACTGTGCATGTGCAAACGAAGGACGCGGTCGCGGTCGAAGCGCCGCGTCATGAAATGGGCGTAATCGCGCTCATGGAGCAGAGACGTCTCCGTCATGGCGATCCCGGCTGCCTGCGCCATACGCGCGTACGCAAATTCGATGCGGCCGAAGGGACCGGGGCGCAAATCCTCCTGGAGGCGAGGTCCGCCGGTCCCCCCGGTCACGCCGTCGAATTTGATGAGCCAGTATTCGTCGCCATCCGCAGGCCGGGCAAATCCGGACCGCACGCGATTCGCCGCCCGGTCCCAGAGAATGAGTGCCTTGGCGCGGGCGCCGCCTGCGGATGCACCGACCTGCATCATTTCCGGGACCGCAACCGTCGTGTCGCCCTCGACCACCCGGCGCGCCTCTTCCACGAGACGCGCGACCTCCAACGCCTCGTCGCTGGCGCGGGTCCCCGGACCACGGAGCGGCGGATGGTATTCCAGTGCGCCCAATGCGCGGCTCCCGATGTAGAGAAGCTTCTGCACGGGGCTGAGCGACGCGTCGGGAGTGCCCCGCTGCTCGAAGTACCGCTTGATGACGGCGTTGCCGAATGCGTCCGGCAGCGAGTCAGCGAGCAGACCGGGAAGGCCGGCAAACGCCGGCAGCCGTCTCAGCTCAGGGAACTCCTGCGGCCCGGCGCGGCTGAGAGGAAGATGGATCGGCGAGACCTCTTGCCCGGATGACCGGAACGCGTCGTCGTACTCGAACGTGATGCGCCCGTCCGGCGCTTCCGCGACGGCCCCCACCTCTCGGCCCCATAGCCGTACGCCGGCAACAGTGAAGTCCGGCGCGGCCACGCGAGCGCGCGGCGCCGCGACTCGCTCCTCAGCGATGGCGCCGCTCCGCGCGTGACCGCGCCGCCTGCTGCATCGGATGCTCCGCCGATTGCCGCTTCGGTTCCTGCGTCGGTTGCTGCATCGGTTGCTGCGTCGGTAGCTGCATCGGCTGTTGCGCCGACCCAGATTCGTGCCCCAGCGCAGACACCGGCGGCATCACACGCCGCCGACGCGCACGCCGCCGCTGGCGCCCTCGGCGCGCTGCCAACTGAATCGGAGAAACCAGCGGCTCCGGCAGGATGGCGTCGAGCGCATCCAGCCGTCCGAGCGCGCGGAGGATCTTGACGATCGTCTCCATGCTCGTATTCCGCCCGGTCTCGGCCCGCGCCGCCGTCGCGATGCCAATCCCAGCCCGAAGAGCAAGCTCGGCTGTCGTGACGTTCTGCTGCAGCCGGTACCCCCGGAGCCTCGCACCGAGCTCCCGGAGGATCTCATCCGTTGTATCGACTGATCGTATCTGATGCATTATTGCCTCATTATAGCAGCAATCTACAGCATACGATCTACTAACGCAACAAGTATTTGCTGCATATATTCTCGTAAGTGATAATTTAGATCGTCTTGTCAGCGATTATATGTCGCTTATGATCTGTTAAGCTAGGCCAGATGTGCGACTGGAGCAGCAGACAAGCGCAGCGGGGCCGTTCGCGAACCGTAGGTCGCCCCCTTCGGGCAACGGCCCCCACACGAATCCGGCCTGGCACCACCGCTTTCTTGTCCTGCACTGCCAGTCTCTTGCCTTGCCCAGGTTCGGTCGCCGGCCGCCCCCAAATACAAAAGCGCCGGGTCAGAGCAACCCGGCGCCTTCAGCCCACGGGAACACGCAGCGCGCTATTGCACCGCGTTGATCATGTCGAAGATCGGGAGGTACATCGCGATGACCATGCCGCCGACCACGATGCCGAGGAACACGATCATCACCGGCTCGAGGAGCGAGAGCAAACCCGATACTGCGGCGTCTACCTCTTCGTCGTAGAAGTCCGCGATCTTGCTCAGCATCTCGTCCAGACCACCGGTCGACTCGCCGACGGCGATCATCGAGATCACCATGGGCGGGAACACCTGCGACTTGGCCAGCGGTGCGGCGATCGTATCACCGCCCGCGATGCTCGACCGCGACGCCATGATGGCGTCCTGGATCACACGGTTGCCTGCGGTCTTGGCCGTGATCTCGAGACCATCGAGGATGCTCACACCGGAGCTGATGAGCGTGCCCAGCGTGCGGGTGAACCGCGAGACCGCTGACTTGCGGAGCACGTCGCCCAGCACCGGGAACCTCAACAGCGCCCGGTCGATCACCAGCTTGCCGTCCGAGGTCTTGTAGTAGTTCTTGATCGCGAAGACGCTGGCGACGATGCCGACGACGGTGGCGAGGCCGCCCCATCCACGGAGGAACTTCGACACGCCGATGACGATACGGGTCGGGAGTGGCAGCGCCAGCCCCACCGAGCCGAACATGTTCTCGAAGACCGGGATGACGAAGATCAGGAGGACGGTGATCGCGATCGCGGCGACCGACATGATGACGCCCGGATAGATCATCGCGCCCTTCACTTTGCGGATCAGGACGTCGTTCTTCTCCATGAATACGGCGAGCCGCATCAGGATCGTGTCGAGGATACCGCCCGCCTCGCCCGCGGCGACCATGTTCACGTACAGATCGTTGAACGCCTTGGGGTGTTTGCGGAGCGCATCCGCGACGGTGTGGCCCGACTCCACGTCGAACACCACGGCCCGCGTGACTTCCTGCAGGGTTTTGTTCTCGCTCTGCTTGGCCAGGATGTCGAGCGCCTGGACCAGCGGCAGACCCGAGTTGATCATGGTCGAGAACTGGCGGGTGAAGATCACGATGTCGCGCATCTTGATCTTGCCGCCGCCCGGTTTCTGGCGCTTCGACTCTTCGTCGACTTTGACGACCGTCAGCCGCTGCCGCCGAAGTTGCGCGACCGCCTCTTCACGGGTCGCCGCATCGATCGTCGCGGTCTTGAGCTCGCCGTTCAGCGCTCGCGCGGTATAGGAGAAACTGGCCATGTTGGTGATCCTGAGTGATGAATCAGCTCGCGCCCATGCCTTCCCTGCCTTCCAACTACTCCTGACGACCCAGCCGCCCCGCCGGTCTCACGCCCACCTTCACCCCGCGCTGCGCGGGGTATTGCCCGCGGCCGCGGTGCGCCGCGTGTTACCGGCGGCCGCCGGAGCCCGCCATCTTCGGCGACACCGGCGCCTTGGCATCGCCACCATCGTCCAGCGGCGGCTGCCCCACCATTCGCAGAAACTCGTTCGGGTCGCCCGACACGCGCAGGCACTCGTCGAGCGCGACTTCCCGGCTCATGTAGAGGTTGTACAGCGCGTCGTTCAGCGTCTGCATGCCGTATTTCTTCCCCGACTGCATCGACGAGTAGATCTGGTGGACCTTGTCGTCGCGGATCAGGGCGCGGATCGCGGGCGTGACGACCAGGATCTCCGCCGCCAGCGACCGGCCGCGTCCCTTGGCCTTCGCCAGCAGGGTCTGCGTGATGATCCCTTCGAGCACGAACGCGAGTTGCGCCCGCACCTGCGACTGCTGGTGCGACGGGAACACGTCGATCATGCGGTTGACCGCTTCCGCCGCCGAGTTGGTGTGCAGTGTCGCGAACGCCAGATGCCCGGTCTCGGCGATCGTCAGTGCGGCCTGGATCGTTTCCAGGTCCCGCATCTCACCGATCAGGATCGTGTCCGGATCTTCACGCAACGCGTATTTGAGCGCGCTCTGGAAGCTCTTCGTGTCGGTCCCGACTTCGCGCTGGTTGACGATGCAGTTCTGATGGCGGTGGATGAACTCGATCGGGTCTTCGACCGTGATGATGTGGCCGCGGCGCTCGCGGTTGATCTTGTCGATCATCGCCGCCAGGGTCGTGGACTTGCCCGAACCCGTCGGCCCGGTCACCAGCACCAGTCCGCGCGGCTTCTCGGCGAATTTTGCGATCACCGGCGGCAGTCCCAGGTCCTGGAAGGTCTTGATCGAGAACGGGATCTGCCGGATCACCATTGACACGCAGCCGCGCTGCTTGAAGCAGTTGCCACGGAAGCGCGCGAGGTTCTGGATGCCGAACGAGAAGTCCAGCTCGTCCTCGGTCTCGAACCGCTTCTTCTGGTTCTCGGTCAGGACGGAATACGCCAGGGTCAGGGTGTCCTTGGGCGTCATCACGCAATCGTTGGCCGAATTCGTGATCTCGCCATCGATGCGCAGTTTCGGCCGTTCGCCCGCCGAGACGTGCAGGTCCGAGGCGTCGCGCTCGATCATCTCTTCGAGCAGCGCGCGCAGATTCACTCCGTGTGCGGGAGTGGTAGAGCCCGAAGGGGCGGCAGGAGCGGTCATGGGCCAGGCCGGTGTGGAAGAGTCAGGTGTCGGATGCCGGTGCGCCGGAGGACAGGCGATACCGGTCCGCCGGACACCCCGTCCGTCAACCGACGACCGACTGCCGTTCTAGTCATGCCGGGGTGCGGTCCGGGGTCTGTGGCGGGGTCAAACGCTGGTCTCGCGGACGACCTGCTCGATCGTCGTAATGCCCTTCAAGACCTTGAGCCAGCCGTCCATGCGCAGCGTCAGCATCCCGTCCTCGATCGCGGCATCGCGGATCTCCGCTGCGCCGACGTTCTGGAGGACCAGCTTGCGCAGATGAGGATTCATGAACATGACCTCATAGAGGCCCTGCCGCCCCTTGAGCCCCGTCGTGGCGCACTCCGGACAGCCGCGGCCGCGGAAGAAGGGGATGTCCCCGATCCGCGTGTCCAGCGAGAGGTTCTCGAGGAACGGCGCCGCTTCGGCAGTCGCCCGCGACTTCGCGTTGCGAAGGGCCTCCTCCGTGAACCGCATCTCGCGGAACGTCGTGTCCCGTTTGACCTTCGCGCCCGCAAGCTCGGCGTCGTCCGGCTCGTACTTCTCCTTGCACGACTTGCAGATGCGCCGGACCAACCGCTGCGCCAGGACCAGGTTGAGCGCGCTCGCCACGTTGAAAGGCTCGAGCCCCATGTCCAGGAGACGCGTCACCGTCTCGGCGGCCGAGTTCGTGTGCAACGTCGAGAGCACGAGGTGACCCGTGAGGGCCGCCTTGATGGCGATGCCGCCCGTCTCGAGGTCACGAATCTCACCGACCATGATGATGTTCGGGTCCTGCCGCAGGAACGCCTTCAGCGCCGCGGCGAACGTCATCCCGATGTCGGCGCGCACCAGGACCTGGTTGATCCCGTAGAGGTTGTACTCGACGGGGTCCTCCGCGGTCATGATGTTGACGTCGATGTTGTTGACCTTGGACAGCGCGGAATACAGCGTCGTCGTCTTGCCCGATCCCGTCGGCCCGGTGACCAGCACCATGCCGTAGGGATTGGAGATCGCCTCCATCAGCTCGTGCTCGGCCCGTGGCTCGATACCGAACTTCTCGAGATCGAGGGTCAGGTTGCCCTTGTCGAGAATTCGGAGCACGACTTTCTCGCCGAACAGCGTGGGCAGCGTCGACACGCGGTAGTCGATGACTTTCTTGCCCATCTTGAGCTTGATGCGCCCGTCCTGCGGGACGCGGCGCTCGGCGATGTTCAGTGACGACATGATCTTGAAGCGCGAGATGAGCGCCGCTTTCATCTTGAGCGGCGGCTTCATCACTTCCTGCAGCGCACCATCGATCCGGTACCGGACGCGCAGCTCGTGCTCGAAGCACTCGAAGTGGATGTCCGACGCGCCGCGCTTCACGGCGTCGGTCATGATCGCGTTCAGGAGCTTGACCACGGGCGCGTCGTCGACGGCCGCGGCCAGTGCAGCGGCGCTCGGCGCGTCATCGTTCTCGGACTCCAGGACCTCGAGCTCGCCTTCCTCCGACATTTCGTCGAGCAGCAACTGCATCGCCGTGTCGGTCGCCTCGTAGTACTTCTCGATCGTGTTGCGCAGCGTGAACTCGCCCGCGATGACCGGGAAGATGTCGTAGCGCGTGATGAACTTGAGGTCCTCGATGATGCCGAGGTTCGTCGGATCCGCGACCGCGACGGTCAGCGTCCGGCCATCCCGCTTGAGCGGCAGCACGAGGTTCTTCGTGGCCAACTCGTTGGGGATCAGTTTGGCGATCTTGGGATCGACTTCGAACTTGGAGAGATCGACGGCCGGCATACGGTATTGCCGGGCCAGCATCTTGGTCAGCTCGATTTCGGGGATGTAGCCGAGCTTGACCAGGTTGTAGACGACACCCGTCCCGCTCTGCTTCTGCTCGCGCTGCGCGTTGGCGAGCTGTTCGCGGGTGACCTGCCCCTCGCGCACCAGCAGGTCGCCGATGCGCTCATACGGGACCGCGACTGTTAGAGGCGGTGCCGCAGCCGGCATCGGACGGTGGTCGTGGGTTGCGAGGACGGGAGGCGCAGGGAACCGCGCGGCGCGAGGGGCGGCACGTGTGGAGGACGCCGCCGCGGTCGCAAACGTCACCGGAAGACACGGAGCGCTACGGGTTGTGTTCGGGATTTCGCCGCGCGCCACCCGCAACTATAGAGAGACGCCGAGAGAGACGCCGGCGACAGAGAGAGACGCCGGCTACTGTACCAATGCCGTCGCCACGTCTCCGACGATCTGCAGCGACTGGGCCGAGATCTGGCCGATCGAATCCTGCGGCGTGTGGTGGGCCGGATAGCTGTAGTCGATGACGTCGATCACTCGCAGCCCGGCCCGCAGCAGCGGCACGTGATCGTCGGTGATCCGGAAGTTCATCGGCTGCGGGATGAAATACTGGTCGTATCCCAGGTCGGCCGCTTCACGCCACACCCGCGTCACGACTTCGGGCGCTCCTTCCACCGAGTTCGGCTCCTCGTAGATGTCCAGGTCCTTGTCGCCGATCATGTCCCACAGCACGCCGAAAATCGGCTGGTAGCCGGGCGACGGCAGATGGGACGCGAAGTACGATGAGCCGATAAGGACGTCCTGATTCTTGGTGAAGTCGCCGTAGTCCTCGCCGTCGACGAAGACCAGATCGACGCCGACGGACGGCGGCGTCCTCTTGAGCACATCGCCGAGCGCGATGAAGAGCGCCACACCCGACGCGCCGTCATTGGCACCCGGCATCGGGAGGCGGCGCTGCTCCGGCGTCGGCGCTTCGTCCGATGCCGGCCGCGTATCCCAATGCGTCACGTACAGGACCCGGTCTGTGGCCGCCGGGCGGTAGCGGGCAATGATGTTACGCAGAGGAAGGACCGTTCCGCCCGCCGTGGTGTGCGACCAGCTCTGGACGATCACCGTGTCGGCCCGCTGGCGCATCTGGGCGATGATCCAGTCGCCGCATTGTTGCGCACCCGGTGTACCCGGGATGCGGGTACCGAACGCAAGTTGCGCCTGCAGGTATCCGTAGGCCGCCTGGCCGTTGAACGCCGTCTTGGGGGTGACCGCGCCCGGGTGGCATCCGGCGACCGAGACGAGCAGGCAAAGGAGTGTTGGCACTTTCACGACGTGACGGGCAGAAGACACGCGGATGCGGGGTATGATACCGTAGCCGCGGATCGGCGGGCTGCCGGCACCGGCCGTGGTGCCCCGCCGGTCCCCAGCACGCACCACGCGAGCACCGGCGCAGACCGCCGAATGCCCGCAAGATCCCAACGGCCTTGCATTTGACTCGAGACCGGGCGGAATTTCAGACAGTGAAGATACTCAACAAGTATGCGTTGCAAGAGCATATCGGGCCGCTATGCTTCGCCCTCGGCGCGCTCACGTCGCTCCTGCTGCTGAACTACATCGCGAAGAATATCGGGAACCTCGTCGGCAAGGGGTTGCCCTGGGCAGTCATCGCCGAGTTCGTGGGTCTGTCTGTCCCGTTCACGGTCGCCATGACCATGCCGATGGCGGTGCTCGTCGCCGTCCTGTACGCCTTCAGCCGTCTCGCCGCCGAGAACGAGATCACCGCCCTCAAGGCCAGCGGCGTCGCGCTCTCGCAGCTGCTGACGCCCGTCCTTCTCGGCGCGGCCGCCATCTCGGTGGCCATGATCGCGTTCAACGACCAGGTGCTTCCTCGCTCCAATCATCAGTTGCGGAGCCTGATGGAGGACATCGCGCGCAAGAAGCCCACGTTTTCGCTGCACGCGCAGGTGATCAACGCGGTGTCGCCCGGCAAGCTGTATCTTCGTGCAGGCCGCCTGGACGAAGCCACCGACAAGATGCGCGAAGTCGTGATCTATGACCTGGGCGACCCGGCTCGCCGCCGCACCATCTTCGCCGACAGTGGGACCATGGCCCTGACGCCTGACGGCGACCTCGCCCTGACGCTGTTCGACGGATCGATGGAGGAGGTACAGAAAACGAATCCCGGCGAGCTGCAGCGGCTGTACTACATCGAGAATCACATCCGCGTTCGCGGCGTCGGCAACACGCTCACGCGATCGACGAACGACACGTACAAGAGCGAGCGTGAGATGTCGATCTGCGAGATGCAGGATGAAGCCGCCGAGGCGGAGCGGGACCAGGTGGCGATCGCCCAGGAGATCAAGCACAGCCTGGTCAACGGCGTGCGGATCGCGACGACCGGCACCAGTGGGCCGGCACCGCTCGCCCCGGGCACACCGGGCGGAGCGCCGTTCCGCGCGCATTGGGGACTGGGCCGTGCTTACTGCGATTTCACCAGATGGGCGCTCCACCCGCGTAGGCCACACGCGGCCGCCACCACAGCCGCCACCGCGGCCGCCGCGGCAACCCGTCCCGCAGGCGGCGCCACAACGAGCGGACCAGGCACTGGCGCGAAAAACGCCGCCCCGCCCTCCGCCGGCGGACCCGCAGCGCGCAGCCCGGTGAACGCCGCACCTCACCCACCGGCCCCAGCTCCAACGCCAGCCCCCGCTCCGGTTCCGGCGGCCCAGCAGCCGGCGAGTTCTCCACCGCCGCCGTCATCGGCGGCCGCCGGGACGGGCCAGATACAGTTGGCCAGCCAGCAGCCCAGCGCCGCACCTCCCGGGACGCCGGCTGGAGGCGCGACCCCTCCCCCGCCTCGGATCGTGATCCCTCGGGGACGGATCGTACAGGTCACTCCGAGCGCCGCGGCGGTGAGCCTGACCGGGATGAGTTCCACGCTCGAAGCGGCTCGTGCGCGCATTGACGGCGGACAACGCACCTTCAACACCTACGACGTCGAGATCCAGAAAAAGTTCGCCATTGCGGTCGCCTGCGCGATCTTCGTGTTGCTCGGCGCCCCCATCGCCCTCCGGTTTCCTCGGGGCGGTGTCGGTCTCGTGATCGGGGTCAGCTTCGGCGTGTTCGGACTCTATTACGTTGGGCTCATTGCCGGCGAGCCATTGGCCCAGGCAGGCAAGGTCAGTCCGTTCTGGGCGATGTGGGGCTCGAACGTGATATTTCTGGTGGTCGGAGCCGTCCTGCTCTCGCGGGTCGGGCGCGCCGGCAGTACCGCGCGCGGCGGCGACCTGGGCGAGGTCAAGGACGCGATTCGCGCCTGGCTCACGCGCGCCCGCCGTCCACTCCCCGGATCCGTCGCGCCGCCGGAACACGCGGCGTGAGCGCCGCCGCCGGCCGGCCGATGTCTCCTGCCGTGCCGCCAGGCCGGCTCGCGGCGCGCGGTGCGCCGCCGCGCCCGCGGGAGCGTGGCACCCTCGCCGAAGACCCGCGCGCGTCCAGCTTCAAGATCGGCCCGCTCGACTGGTACGTGTTTTTCGAGTGGATCAAGATCTTCGTGACGACCTCGCTCGGTTTCCCCGTGCTGGTGATCGTCATCGACCTCACGGACCATCTGCAGACGTACCTGCAACGCAACATCCCCGCACCCCAGATCGCGCTGGGCTACATCTACTGGATCCCGGGCTCGATGTTTCTGGTGCTCCCGGCAGCCGTGCTGTTCGCCACGGTGTTTTCGATCGGCGCGCTCACACGGTACTCCGAGATCACGGCCGCCAAGGCCTCGGGCATCAGTTTCTATCGGCTCACGGCGCCGATCTTCTTCGCCGCGTGCCTCTCGGCCCTCCTCGGACTCGGCATCGGCGAGTTGGCACCGGTGACCAACGCCAAGCACGACGCCATCCTCGAGGAACAGCAGTTCCGGGGAGGCAATGACCGTTTCAATTTCGCGTATGCGGCCGAAGAGGGGCGCGTCTACAAGGTGGGCTCACTGGACGCCGTGCACGGCGTGATGAACAGCGTCGAAATCGAGCGGCGTGGTGTCGGTTTCGACTACCCGACGTACATTCTCACGACGCAAAACGCGAACTGGAAGAGCGGCCGGCGATGGGCGCTCGGACCCGGCGCGATCCACATTCTGCCCGACAGTGTACAGGATTTCGTCGTGTCGTTCGACTCGGCCCGCGACAACCATTTGCGCGAGGCGCCCGGGGAGCTCATGGCCACGCCCAAGAACCCGGAAGACATGCGGTTCGCGGAGCTTCGGCGGTTCGTGACCGCGCTGCAGCGCTCCGGCGGCAACGCCGATGAGCTCAAGGTGGAGCTGGCCCAGAAGATCGCGGTTCCGGTCACCTGCATCATCATCGCGCTCTTCGGCGCGCCGCTCGCCACGAGCACGCAACGCGGAGGCGCCGCCTACGGCATCGCGATCAGCCTGGCGACGACGGTCCTCTTCCTGATGATGATCCAGCTCACCAAGGCGGTGGGTGCCAAAGGGCTGATCCCCCCGTATCTCGCCGCCTGGATCCCGAACGTGATTTTCTCGATCGCCGGAGTGTACCTCTTGGCACGCGTCCGGACGTGAGCGCCAGGATATATCCCAGCGGCCCCGGTGAAGGCGGCTCGGGCGAATGGGCCATCCCGCTCACCCCCCGCCGGTTACGGGACGCCATCGCGAATTGGGTCTCGACGACAATAGTCGGTTCCTTCGCGGGCGTCGGCGCGCGCGCGTACTACTTGCGCGACGTCGTGCGCGGGCTCGCCGAGCCGGGCACGTACCTACCCGAGACTCTCAAGCAGATGCGGGCGATCGGGGTCGACTCCCTGCCGCTCGCATCGCTCGTCGCCGCCTTCATCGGAAGCGTGATCGCGCTCCAGTCCCGGTATCAGCTCTTCCCGGGCGTACAGCTCTCGATCGTCGGCCTCATCACACGCCAGATGATCATCCTGGAGCTTGGTCCGCTGCTCACTGGCCTGGTCCTGGCCGGCCGGGTCGGAGCCCAGATGACGGCCGAGATCGGGACGATGCGCGTAACGGAGCAGATCGACGCCCTCGAGACCCTGGCCTACGACCCGCTGGCGTACCTCGTGGTGCCGCGCATGATCGCGGGCCTCATCATGCTGCCGGTACTCACCATCTACGCGGACGCCATCGGCATCTTCGCCGCGTTCCTGACGTCCACGATCGCGACTGACATCCACTATTTCGACTTCCGCGATGGCCTCCGTCTCGGATTCAGCCAGTTCCAGTTGTTCTATAGCTTGCTCAAAGCGGTGATGTTCGGCGGGGCCATCTCGTTTCTGTGCACCTACGAGGGTTACACGGCCAGCGCAGGCGCCGAGGGCGTGGGCAAAGCCACCGCCAAGGCGGTGGTCATCGCGTCGGTGTGGATCCTCGTGCTGGATGCCCTCACGGCCGGACTCCTGGCCAAATACCTTCAGGCATGAAACATCGCGACGATGTACTGGTGGGGGTGGTCGTCACCATTGGGTTCATCATTCTCCTCGTGGGGAGCGTGTGGCTGGTGCGCGGCGGACTCCAGAGCGGCTACCCATTGTATGCTCGCTTCCCCTGGGGATCGGGGATCAAGCAGGGGCAATCAGTGCTGTTGTCCGGCGTGGACGTGGGGTTTGTCGGCGACGTCGACCTGCGGCCGGATGGCACGCTGATCGTCACGATGCGCGTCAACAAGCAGTATCACGTGCCCCAGGGCACGACGGCGACGATCGAGCCGAACGGGATTTTCGGCGACGTCGACGTCGCGCTCAAGCCATCCCGCCCGACAACGGCCTACATCGCGGAGTCCGACACGATTCCCAACGGACGGCCCGCGCCGACCATCAGCGATATCCTGGCGAGCGTCGATACGGCGAGCGGGAAGCTCAATGACGTCGCCAAGACGGTTCAGGTGGAGCTCGTGCAAGGCGGCGGCATCGCGGACCTGCACCAGACGCTGCAACACGCCAACCGCCTGGTCGTTCAGCTCTCCGAAATCGCGGCCGAGCAGTCCAAGCAGCTCTCGGCAACCATGCGCTCGCTCAATCGCGCGGTGAGCGCGATCGATTCGGCGGCGTTGGATTCCACGGTGCGGAATCTCAAGGTCTCCAGCGCCAACATGGCGAACCTCACCGACAATCTGAAGCAGACGACGTCGCGATTGAACAGCGTGCTCGCGAAAGTCGACAGCGGAGGAGGGACCGCCGGCAAGATCATCAACGACCCCGCTCTCTACAACGACGTCCACGCGTTGCTCGCGCGCTTCGACTCCCTCACAGCGGATCTCAAGAACAATCCGAAGCGCTACATCAACGTGCACCTCTTCTAGCTCGTCGCGGCAGGCGCCGCGGACGGCTCAGAGCTCCTTCAGGGCCGTGAACAGAATGCTGCGCGGGGCCCCAGGGATGCGTTCCAGTACATCGACGTAGCGCGCCTGGAAGATGTTCGACGCCTTGGCCTGCAGGATCACACCGCGGACGCGGTAGCCCATGCGAAGGTCGACCAGCGTGATCGGGGTCCGCGGGTCGGTCTCGTACACCTCCACGCGCTCGATCCGGCTCCGGTACTGCACGTCGGCCCCCATGAGACCGCCGAACAAATCGAGCGAAGCCGTACCCTCGTGCTTGGAGCGATAGGGCAGCGGCGTGTCATAGAGGGGGCTGTGCGGCGTCAGATCCTGCGTGTCGAGATAGAGATAGCTGAGTGAGAGACCCACCCGGCCGGGGACCACTGCCACTTTGGTGCCGGCATCGAGGCCACGGATCCTGGCATCGGTCACGTTCTGGAACTGGAACGTCGAAAAGGTGACACTTCCTTTCGCGACCTCGGGCTCGATCAGGTTCTGGTAGTCACTCTCGAACACCGCTGCGTCGAACCACAGGCGCCCCAGATCCTCCGTCGCTCCGATCTCTTCGGACCACGCCGTCTCGCCGTGGAGAGCCGGATTGGGCACCACGTGGACTCCCTGCTGGTACTGATCGACGAACTGCTCGATCGCGCTCGGCGCCCGGTAGCCGCGGCTGCCCGAGATGCGGATGTCGAGTGCGTCCGACAGACGGTACACGAGCCCCAGCTTCGGACTGAACACCGTCTCGGCGCCGCCGACGGACGTGTGAGAATCCACGCGCGCCCCGGCTGTCGCCTTGATCGCCGGACCGACGCCGATCTGATCCTGCGCGTACGCGCCCCAATCGTGCAACTCGGGCACCGGCGCCAGCGCGTCGGCCTGGATCGAAGTCGCCGACTCATCGCCGCCGACGACGACGGACTGCCGCGCGCCGGGCGTGAGCGACACCTGGCCACTCATACCGTATTTCGCGGCACGGTGGAAGGCCCGGTTGATCGTGTCGGATTGCGCCAGCACGCGATCGGTGGCGGAGTCCGCCGCGGTGATCGGATTCAGCGACTGAAAGGCGGTCGTGTCGCTCTGGTAGAAGTGGTTCCGCGAGTTGTTGTAGTCGAGATACGGCTGCACCTGTACGAGCGTGGACTGATTTGCGAATGCCACGATATTCGACCCGACACTCACTTTGTCGTACCACTGATAGTCCCTCACATCATGAGGATCCGTCGCGTACGGCTGGCTGGGATTCTGCCAGCCGAAGAAATTGCCGGACCGCTCATTGGACCACACGGCGTAGAGCATCGATGGATGCGCGGCGTCGGCCGGGTACATGAGCTTCGTTCGGAAAAGCCATTGGTCCTGTCCATCATCCTGGCGAAACCCGGTGGACTCCTCCCGGCCAATCACGAGGCGGGCACCCACGTCGCCGATCTGCCGCGAGTGCTGCACCTCGACGCCTTTGTCGGTCAGCCCTTCACCCGTGAAGCGGAATTCCGGCGGCGTGTCGTAGGTTCCGTAATGCACCTCGAAGAACGTCTGCGGCTGCGGCGACACCGGCGTCGTGATCACGTTCACCACTCCGCCGAGCGCGTTGCCGCCGTAGAGCGCCGAATACGGACCCTTCACGACTTCGACATGATCGACGTCGAGCAGCGGGATGGCCTTGAAATCGGTTTCGGCGCCATCCGCTGACAGCACCGGATGCCCGTCGAGCAGGATCAGGACGCGGCTCCCGACGCCTTCGGTCACCCCAGTGGACCCCCGGATGTCGATGTCGCCATCGTTGAAGACGACGCCGGGTACGAAACCCAGCGCCTGATCGAGCCGGTACGCGTCACGATTGATGAGCTCGGTATGCGACATCGTCTCGATGCTCGCCGATACGTCCTGCGCGCGGGACTCTCCGCGATCTGCGGTCACCACGACGCCCCCGAGCTCGGCAACGGCGCGCGCCATTCGTAACTCCACGGTCTGGGATTGACCGGAGCCCACCGCTACGTCCGTCACCGTGGCGCTCTTGTATCCGATGCGGAGCGCCTGGATCGCGTACGCCCCGGGGGAGACGCCAACGATCACAAACCGGCCATCGGAGCCCGTCTCAGCGCGAAGGAGCGTGCCCAGCACCAGCACGGTGGTGCCGGGAAGCGACGTCCCGCTGTCAGCGTCGACGACGATCCCCTCCAACGTGCCCGAAGCTTTGGCCTGGGCCGATACCGGACGGGACCCGAGCGCCACCGCGGCGGCGACGAGCGGCACGAGCCTCCCCGCCAGCCGTATCCAGTGCCACCCCATCACCGGATCGGAGCGCCCTCCCGGCGCCGGACGCCGATCGAGAAGCACGGTGACGTCAGTTCGTGCGCACCCACACGTATGTGCCGGCTGCCTGGGCGGGTGACGTCACCGTGACGTCGAGCGTGTCACCGCCCCGTAGCGACGCAGTCGCGGTTACCGCCGGAATCGCGGCGTTCGCGGAGGTCTCGGTGAGCGTAGACCCGGAAATCGTATATGTCCCGCTATCCGGCGGTGAGACGACGACGGTGTCGCCTGGTCCTTCGATGATGCCAACGCTCTCGAAAAACGTAGAGTCGGTCAGTACCAGCGTCCCCGCGAGACCCGGGAACGATGCCGTCACCGCAGCATTCGATATGGTGTCGAGGTAATACGATCCGGCCAATCGCTGGCCCGTGAGCTTCGGCGCGGTGGTACTCGACGAGCAGGCAACGGCGACCGCCGTGATGACGAGCACTGGGACAATATGGATCGACAACTTGCGATGCATCGCTCGGCTCCCGTGAACGTGTGAACTCGCTGCGACGTGAAGCAGGCAAACAGTCGTGCACGATACCGAGCCGCACGCCGGCGGCCCGGCTACTGGAACATCACGAACGATGGCGCGGGGAACAGCGCCAGCACATCGTGCGGCGTCATGACAGGCTTGTCGTTCTTATAGAACACCTTGAAACCGGCGTATTGCACCGGGTCGGACGCGACGTACGCCCGATAGGAACTTCGCTTCATCCAGTCGGGTCCGAAACCATCCATGTCGATCACCACCTGGACCCGCGGGTCGAGGCGGATGTGATCCGCCTCTCGCAACATCGGGTGCGTGAACCGGTGTACGATGAGCACTTTTGGTGACAGGTGGTTGTCGTCTACGAGACCCGCCAGCATGGCGGATGCCTCGTTGACCTGCGCGGCATCCATCCGCCCGATCACACGGCCGGGCACCTTGCCGGGTGGCAGCGCGAACTCCGGATCGAGCGCCAGATGGACGGTGGGACGCTGGAGATACTTCACCAGTGGCGTGAGCTCTTCCGCCACGGTGCTCCGTCCGATCTGCACATCCAGGATCAGCAGCGCATGCGCGCGGTCCGCCCAACTCGCGACGCGATCGATGAGTGTGTCGGGCATCCGCAGCCGGTACTTGCCGTCGGCTCCGGGGGCCGCCTGCGCGACAGTGACGATCAGCTCGAGCGCGGGCATCACGGGCGTAGCCGTATCGGCGGCGGCGTAGGCACGCACTTCCTCTTGCAGCCGCGCCAGCATCGAATCGGGAGCGATCTGCCCCAGAATTCCCATTCGCCTGGACATCGGATTGCCGTAGTACGCTACGATCCTGTAGTGCGGCAAGATCGCGCCCGGCAACTGCTCCGGACCTTTGACCGGCCACCGCGTCGCGAGCGCAGAGTCGGACAGTCCCGCGATGGTGTGTGTGGGGTGCACGCGCGCCGCATGCCGCGCCCGGGCGTGGCTACCGTGGGCCGGTTTCGCGACGGATGCCGAATCCCCGGAAGCCGGCGGGCGGGACGCGGACGGCGGCGTGGTTGGACTCTGCGCCGGCGCCGGCCGCGCACTGGCCAGCCCGGCGAGTATCGCCCCAATGATCAGGTTCCGCATGTGTTCTGCATCTGTCGCACGCAACATATCGCGTCCGCCCTCCGCGTGAAGGGCGGGATGCGGCCCGCGCCCCGGCCTAGGGAGTCGCCGAGTCGCCGCCGGAGCCACCACCCGCACGGGTCCGTCCCACGGTCGCGTAATAGACGGGTGCGCCGAGAACGACCGTGCCCAGGACCGCCGCAGTCGCCCACCGGGAGTCGGGATTGATAAGGGCGTTGGCGAGCAGGCAGATGGTGGCGAGCACGAAGAGAGCCGGCACCACCGGATACAACGGCACACGAAACGGCGGGTCATAGTTGGCCCGGCGCCGCATGACGAAGACGGCGGCAACCCCCAGAGCATAAAACGGCACGATCGCGGTGACGAATGTGTCGCTCAGTTGCTCGAATGTACGGAGCAGTACAAACGCGATCCCGAGGGTCGCCGATACCGCCACTGCGACATACGGCGTTCCAAACCGCGGGTGGACCGCGCCGACTTTGCTGAAGAACAGGCGGTCCTCCGACATCGCATAGAAGATCCGCGGCGATGTCAGAAGCGAGCCGTTGAGGGTTCCAAACGTCGACACCACGACGGTCGCCGCGACGAAGATGGCGCCCCGGGTGCCCATCACGTGCTGGGCGACGTCCGCCGCGACGAGCTTCGACCGCGCGATCTCCCCCACCGGAAGCACCGCGAGATAGGCGACGTTGGCGAGCAGGTAGATCGCTACGACGGCCAGGGTGCCGCCGATGAGGGCGCGCGGCAGTATCCGTCGCGGATCCTTTACCTCGCCCGCCACGAAACTGAGATCCGCCCAGCCGTCGAATGCCCACAACACGCTGACCAGCGCCAACCCGAATGGTACGGCATGCAGACTCCCAGCGGGCACGACCGGCGTGTAGTGGCCTCCAGTGGCCGGCAAGCCGAGTGCGAGCGCCACCAGCACGATGAAGAGAAGCCCACCGTATTTGGCGAAGGTCGTCACGTTCTGTACCGCCGATCCCCAACGCAGCCCACGATAGTTGAAGAACGCAGTCAGCGCGATCGCCGCGGCTGCCACGTAGTGGACCTGCGTGACGTGTTCCGGCGCCGATGGATCGCGGCCGAACAGCCGGAATCCATACTCTGCACATGTCGTCGAGACGGCGCCGAGCGATGCGGCGCGAATCAGCACCAGTTCCGACCAGCCGAACAGAAACGCCGGGAGCCGGCCCCACCCTTCCCGGATGTAGATGTACAGACCGCCAGTCTCCGGGAAGGCGCCCGCGATCTCGGCGAGCGTCAGCGCCCCGCAAAGGGCGAACAGCCCGCCGATTGCCCACACGGCGAGCATGGGCCCGGGTCCCGGCAATCGCGTCGCGATACCCGCGGGCGAGCGAAAGATCCCCGATCCGATCGTCGAGCCGACGAGCACGGCGACCGCGCTCCACAGACCAAGCCGGCGCACCAGCGCCGGACGCCGGGACGCCGCCGCCGCCGATGCGCCTGGCGTCACCCGAAGCTGTGGGGGGGACGAAGCCTGCGTGCTCATCGTGCTATGGTACCTCCGCGCGTCGCACTGGGCTACCTCCGGTTGGCTACCCCGTAGGAGCGGCCAGGTACATCTTTCGCCGGATGCCGTCTTCGGTTGCCGTCTGGTCGTTCTGGATCGCCGTCTGCGCGTGCGCCGCCGGCCAGATCGCGATCCTGCGGGATGCCGTCAGCCTGCGCGGCACGAGAGGCCCGCAATCCGGGACGGAGCGGGCCGCGGAGGCGTCACCGCCATCGGTCCCGGCCGCCCGGTCGCTGGACTCGGATTCCGAACGGACGGCCGGGCGCCGCACTTCGGGGCGATTTCATGCCGCGGGTGAAGTGATGTGGGCCGTGCTGCCCGGCATCGCCCTCGTCGTCGTCCTGCTCTGGACGTGGCGCGCGATGCATGCCGGCCCCGCCGCGCCTGCACCCCACGCCGCGGTGGCTGCGCTGGCTGCCACGCCCCGATGAGCACTGTGCGGCGGCTGTCGTGGCTCGCGCTCGGCGTCGCGTTCGTCCATAGCGTCTTCGGCGCCATCGTCCGGATCTCGGGATCCGGCATGGGCTGCGGCGAGCACTGGCCGGACTGCAACGGCACTCTCGTGCCCACTTTCACCAGCTATACCACGGTGGTCGAGCTGACGCACCGCTGTCTGGCTGCCGCACTGCTCGGCGTTACCGGTGCGCTCGTGGTCGTCGCCCGGCGCCAGGCGCGCCGCGATGGCGCGGCCGGAGCGCGGGGTTCCGTCGCTGGCGCGGCATCGCTTGCACTGGGTCTCGAGATCGTCGCCGCGCTCGTCGGGATGGTCGTGGTAGAGCTGGCACTCTCCAGCCGGGCACTCATCGCGATCCACTACGCCATCGCGATGGCGATTCTCGCGACGCTCGTCATCGCTGTCCAGCGGGCGGGCGGGCTCGGCGCGGCGACGACGCGCCAGGGCGACGCATCGCGGCGGACATATCGCGGCGCGGCCGCGGGGGCCGGGATCGCATTCGTGACTGTCGTTTTTGGCGCGCTCACCGCCAATCTTGCCGGCGCCGCTCAGTCCTGCCTCGGATTCCCGTGGTGCCGGCTCGGGATGACCGACGTGAGTGGCACGTTGCCCGTCCAGATCACGCACCGTGTGCTGGCACTGCTGCTGTTCCTCCATCTGCTCGGTCTGGCGTCGGGGATCTCCCGGCGCCGCGAATCGCCAGTGATGGTGCGGGCCGCGTGGACCGCATTCGGCATCGTCGTGCTGCAGATCGTGGTCGCGGCGTCTTTGGTCGAGTTCCGGCTGCCCCCCGCGCTCCAGTCGCTCCACCAGGCGACCGGCACTCTGGTCTGGGTCGCCGCGTTCGCGCTGGCGGCACTCGCGCGCCGCGCCGGCGCGCCCACTCCAGTTGCCCGGACCGCGAGCGTGTCGCAGCCCGCGGGTGCGGCCGGAGCGATCGCATGACCGGAGTGACCCACTCGTCTCTCGGGTCCGGCGGCTCGCCTCCGGTTCCGCCGTCCGATGCCGGGACTCCCGGACTGGCCACACGCGGCGGCGGATTCGCGGCCGATCTTCTGACGCTCACCAAGCCACGGATCATCTCGCTCCTCCTGGTGACGACGGTCGCACCGATGTTCGTGGCCGGGTCGCCAAACTGGCTGCTCGTCCTGCTCGTCGTGGCCGGCGGCTACCTCATGGCGGGCGGTGCCAACGCCGTGAACATGTATTTCGATCGCGACATCGATGAGCACATGGCGCGCACGCGTCTGCGGCCGATCCCGAGTGGCCGGCTTGCCCCGGTGGCGGTCCTCGCGTTCGGGATCGCGCTCGCGGTGGCCGCGACGGGGCTGCTCGCGCATTTCGTCAATGTGCTGACCGCGGCGCTCGCGCTCGCCGGGTTCTACTTCTACGTGTTGATCTACACGCGCTGGCTCAAGCGGAGCACGCCGCACAACATCGTGATCGGGGGCGCCGCGGGTGCCTTTCCGCCGCTCGTGGGGTGGGCGGCCGTGACTGGCCGTGTCGATCTGGTCGCGGTGTACCTCTTCCTCATCATTTTCTACTGGACTCCCCCGCATTTCTGGGCTCTCGCGCTGCTCAAGCAGCGCGACTACGGGCGAGCGGGCGTCCCGATGGCCCCGCTGGTCTGGGGTGAGCGGGTGACGGCCGATCAGATGCTGTGGTACACCATCATTCTGTGCGCCCTGACTCTACTGCCGGTGACGTTCGGCGCATTCGGCGCCGTCTACCTCGCATCGGTCGTCGTGCTCGACGCAATCCTGCTGGCGGGGGTGATCCGGGTCAGGCACGCCGCGGTACGCGGGCCCGCGGCCTGGTCGGTGTACAAGTATTCCCTGCTCTATCTCGCGCTGCTGTTTGCGGCCATGGCGGTAGATCGCCACGCCGGTACGTGGCTCGGCAGCCTGCCCGCGAGGATCCCATAGCTACCAGCGCAGGCCGGCCGCCCGCCCCCGCGGAGCGGCGCGCGACCGACGGAGTCGCGGGCACGACGACCACGAGCGCTGCTCCCCCACCAGCGAGCAACGGCACGCCGGCGGCAAGTGGCGGAGCTGCCAAGGCACGGCTTCCCTCGCCCAAGCCGCTCGCGAGACTGCTGCCTCTGCTGCGCCCATACGCGGGACGTCTCGCGATCGCCGCCCTGTGCCTGATCGCCGCGGCCGGTGTCGGATTGATCTTCCCCGCTGTCGTGCGCTATCTGATGGATGCGGCGTTCCAGCAGCACAGCCGCCGCCTGCTCAACCGCCTCGCGCTGGGGCTCGTCGCCCTGTTCGCGGTGCAGGGCCTTATGAACTTCGTGCAGGTCTACATCCTCACGTCAACCGCCGAACGAGTCATCGCGCGGTTGCGTGAGGATCTGTTCGCTCATCTCATCCGGCTGTCTCCCGCCTACTTCACCGAGCGGCGCACGGGTGAGCTCACGAGCCGGCTGTCAGCCGATCTCGCGGTGCTGCAGTCGCTGTGCAATACCTGGATCTCAGAGTTCCTGCGGCAGGTCATCCTGCTCGTCGGCGGTGTGACACTCCTGATGCTCACGCACACGCGCCTCGCCGTGACGACGCTCGCGGTTTCGCCCGTCGTGGTGGCGGCAGCGTTCGGCTTCGGGCGTGCGCTCCGCCGTGCCAGCACGGGCGTTCAGGACCGCGTGGCCGAGGCGATGGGCACCGCCGATGAAGCGTTCGCACAGATCCGGATCGTCCAGGGATTCGTGCGCGAGGCGGGCGAGACGCAGCGGTACGCCAACCACCTGCAGGACGTGGTGAGCGCCGCGATCCACCGCGCCCTCTTGCGCGGCCTGTTCTTCGGCGTCGTCGGATTCGTCGCATTTGCGGGAGTCGACGTCATCCTGTGGCAGGGCGGCCAACTCGTGCTGGTGGGCGGCCTCACCGAGGGTGGATTCCTGCAGTTCCTGCTCTACGCCTTCTTCGTCGCGGCTGCGGTCGGCTCGTTGACGTCACTCTTTGGCAGCTACCAGGAGGCGGTGGGAGCTGCGACTCGCGTGTTCGAGATGCTGGGCACGGTATCGGCGGTCGCCGAGCCGGTGAATCCGGAGCCGCTCCGGCGTCCCGCGCGAGGCGCGATCGCGTTCGAGCACGTGGGCTTTCGCTACGGCGAGGAGCTGCCTGAGGTGCTCCGTGATGTTTCGCTGGCGATCGCCCCGGGTGAAGTCGTGGCGCTGGTCGGCCCATCGGGCGCGGGCAAGACGACAATCGCGTCGCTCCTGCCCCGGTTCTGGGACGTGACGGGCGGTGAGGTATCGCTCGACGGCCGAGACGTGCGGACCCTGTCGTTCGCGGACCTGCGCGGCGCGATCGGCATCGTACCGCAGGAGCCGGCGCTGTTCAGCGGCACGGTTCGCGAGAACATCGCGTATGCCAGGCCCGACGCGACCATGGAGGATGTGGCGGCGGCCGCTCGCGCGGCGCACGCCACGGAATTCATCGACCGGCTCCCCGCCGGATTCGATACTCGCGTGGGCGAGCGCGGTGTGAAACTGTCCGGCGGCCAGCGCCAGCGCCTCGCCATCGCTCGCGTCTTCCTCAAGAACCCCGCGGTGGTCGTGCTGGACGAGGCGACGTCGAGTCTCGACAGCGAAAGCGAGCGGCTGGTCGAACAGGCGATGGAGGATCTCCTCCGCGGACGCTCGACACTGATCATCGCGCATCGCTTGAGCACGGTGCTCCGCGCCGACCGGATCGTGGTCCTCGATCGGGGCCGCATCGTCGAGCAGGGAACGCATGCGACGCTGTTGGCGCTCGACGGCGTCTACGCCCGCCTCTACCGGGGCCAGTTTCGCGCTGGCGAGGACGCGAAGTAGCCCGTTCGGCGCGCCGGACTCGCGCTACCGTTCCGGGTGACGGCTACTTCCCGAATTGAAGCTGGGCGGCGGCGTCCTGCGCGGCGACCACCGTGACGCTGTCGGTCGTCGTCCCGAACCGCTCGTGCCAAGCGGTGATCCGGTAGCGCCCCGCCGGGACGGAGTCGATTGTGAACGCTCCGCTCGCGTCGGTGGTCGTGAAGTACGGATGCTCGAAGACCAGGATCCACCCGTGCGTCCACGGGTGCTGGTCGCACCGCACTTCGACCATCCCGGGCACTGACAGCACCGCCGTCGTCGGCACGACGGCACCGGCCTCGGTTTCCTGGACTGTCGCGAGCGCTGCACCGGTTTCCTTCCGGCTGAAGACCGTGCGGTGGGTCGTCTGGTCGGCGTTGCCGACGTTCAGCGTGCCACCCACGATGCCCGCCTGGACACGCGGCACGAGGCGGCAGCCGACGGTCGTGATGTCGTACCGCCTCGCGTATGGGAGGTGCTTGCCAGCCGTAATGCCGCTCAGCCACACGACGGCGCTCGCGAGACGAGGGCCGCGGTGGTCGACGCTGACGTCCACGAGCGTCTGTCCGCACACGTCCGCATCACTCGTCAGATGCACGACGGTATCGGCCGGTGCCGCTCCGCCGAACTCCACTACGCCCTTGATCCGCCCGATCGCGGCAAGCGGGACGACTGTGTAGCCTCCAGATGATTGGATGCCGTCGCCGGGGTGCTCACGTGGTGGGGCAGCCGTTGCGGTGGCCAGGGAGACGCGTTGAGGATTCGCATCGGAGCACGCCTGGAGGCACGCGCACAGCGTGGCGACGCACGCCACGCTCTGGATCACTGTTCGTAACGCTCGATGGCCGCCCACGATTCGAGACGAAGCGCGCGGAGAGCGCGTCACCCGGCGAGGCATTTGGTCCTTGCAGCCGAGGCCGCGATGCGCGCCTGATCCCCGCCGGGGGCGGTTGAGGGCTGATAGCTTGCCGGTATGTGGTCCAGCCATGACGGCGCGAAATATACGCGAGGGTCTTCCATCGGACGGCGTTCGGCGCCGGCCCGCTCGCGCCGCCTGGCCTCTACCGGGATCGCATGTGCCGGGATCGCATGTGCCGGGATCGCCGCCTGCTTGGCCGCGGCTCCGGTGACCGCACGGGCCCAGGCACCGCCGGCCACGGCTTCTCCAGAACTCTGGGGATTCGCGGCTCCATGGGATCCACGTAGCGCCGCCACGATTGTGCAGCACGGCACGGCGCTCCGCGTCGTGATTTCCGGATGGTTGCGGCTGGATACGATCACCGCACTCCCCGTGAGTGCGTATCGCGACACCGTACCGGTCCCGGCGGGTACGCGGCGTTACGTCCTCGTCACGACGTATGCGCGCGACCGCTTTCATCCGGAAATCATCCGCCGGCTCGCCGCGGACCGCACGCTACGGACACAGTCCGCCGCGGCTATCGCGCTCTGGGCCTACCGCCACCGGTATCGCGGAATCGTGCTCGATTTCGAATCGCTCGCACCCGCGGATTCGAGCGCACTGTCGGCCGTGGTACGATCGATCGCGGCCGCTGCGCATCGCCGGCACGTCCGGCCGGTGACCGTGGCGGTGCCGCCAGCCGACACGCTGACGTTCGCGGCGCGACGGCTCGCGGCGGCGGACCTGCTGCTCCCGATGCTGTACGACGAACACTGGTCCACGGGCGCGCCCGGCCCGATTGCGTCACCCGGCTGGGTCCGCCAGTTGCTCGCGCCGTGGGTGGCCACTGCGGGTGCATCGCGGCTCGTCGCCGGGCTGCCGGTCTATGGGTACCTGTGGAAAGCACCCGCCCCCGCGACCGTGCTGAGTTTCGGCGATGCGCAACGCGAGGCCGCCGCCATGGGAGTGACGCTCGATCGCGACTCCGCCTCTGCGTCGCTCCACTACGTCCGCCCCGACTCCGCACAGGGGTGGGTGATCGATGCCGAGCTGCTCCGCGCGCTGATGCGCGAAGCGGAGGGTGCCGGTATCCATCGATTCGCTCTCTGGCGTCTGGGCCTCGAGGATCCCGCGGTCTGGCCCGCGGCGAAGACTCGTGCAGGACGGAACGGACCCGGATGACCGCGGCCGCGACGGGCCCTCGTCAGGGGGCGCCGGGCGGCTCCGGCTGGCGTGGCGCCGGCGCGTTGAGCTCCCGTTCGACGACGGTAAGCGACCGCCGCTTCACCTGCTGGTAGATCCGGCCGAGGTATTCGCCGATGATCCCGAGGAACAGCGCGTTCAGGCTGAGTGACCCGAGGAGCAGGATGACGATGCTGGCGAAACCAGGCGGCCAGTTCTTGCCCAGCACCAAGCGTCCGATCAGATAGCCGACGATCGAGATGAAGGTGAAGACCGAGATCGCGAGTCCGAGATATGTCGCGATACGGAGCGGAACGACGGAGTGATTGAGAATGCCGTCCAGGGCCAGCGCGATGAGCTCGTGAAACGAGAACTTGCTCTCACCGCGATGGCGTTCCGCGCGCTCGTACGGGACGCCGATCTGATCGAAGCCCAGCGCCGCGATCGTGCCGCGCAGATAAGGCTGGGAATCCTCGATCTTCCGCAGCTCTTCGAGCACCCGGCGGTCCACGAGCCGGAAATCTCCGGCGTCGAGCGGCAGTTCGTCTTCGCTGAGTGAATCGATGAGCCGGTAGAACATCCGCCGGGTCGCGTTCATCCCCCAGCTCTCCTTCCGTCCGCTCCGCACGCCGTACACGACGCGGTACCCGCTTTCCCACTGGCGCAGAAACTCGAGGATGAGCGATGGCGGATCCTGCAGATCGCAGTCGATCTCCACCGCCGCATCGCCGCGGGCGCTCAGGTATGCCGTGAGGATCGACCGCTGGAATCCGAAATTCCTCGAGAACCGGAGCGCGCGGACCCGGGGGTCGCGGCGCGCGAGCCGCTCCAGCACGCCGAACGTGTTGTCGGTCGAGTGATTGTCGGTGAAGAGCAGCTCGAAGTCGTATCGGCTCGACACCTGTTCCATGACGGGCACCAGCGCGTCGTAGAGCGGCTCGATGTTCGGTTCTTCGTTGTAGACGGGCACGCAGATGCTGATCAGCGGCTTCATGTCAGGAGGCCTTGCGGGCCGACACGGCGTACTGTGCTCCCGCCGGCAGCCACGAGATCCAGGGCTCCAGGCGCCGCAGCCATGCGAGCGCACGCGGCATGAACACGATGTAGTCGCGCCGGACTACGGCGAGGCCGGCGGCCCGCGTGTACCCGCACGTCTCCGCCGGCGGCAGCAGCACGGCATCGTGATCGAACGGACAACGTTCCACGACCCATCGGGTGACCGGGTTGGAAGGGTTGTGTTCGAAGACCACGAGTGATCCGCCCGGCACCAGCCGGGCGGCCAGCTCGCCGAAGACGCCCTGGCGGTCGGCAGGCCGGATATGATGGAGCACGTTCGCGATCACGATCAAATGGTAGTCGTGCGGCATCGCCGCTGGATCCGAAGTGAAGACGCCTTGCGAGCCGAGCACGGCGGGCACGCGTTCTATGCTGTCGCGCGAGACATCGAACCCGTCGATCTGAGCCCCAGGCATCTGCTGTTTCAGGACGCCGGAGAGCAAGCCGACGCCGCACCCGAAATCCAGCACCTTCCCGGCAAAGCCCGGCGGCAACACCCGCTTGAGATAGGCGGCCTTGTACTCGGCGAAATACCTGGAATCCTCGCCCGACGCCGCCACCGACTGGTTCAGAATCGTCTCGTAGTCGCCGGCAAAGCGGTCGAACTCCGTCTGCTCGCTCATCCCCACGCTCCAGCCGTGGCAAGCATGCGCTCGATGCCGGCCTGCACGGTGATACGAGGACGCCAGGGAGTGGCGGCCGTGAATCGCCGGTTGTCGCCGACCTGCCACAGCGGCTCGTCGGCCCGATACGGGCGCGCGCCCCAGTCCAGGAGACCGAGTGGCTTGCCCAGCGCACGGGCCACCATCTCACCGACCTCACGCACGCGGGTGGCCCGTCCGGAGCACACGTTGTACACCTCACCCCCTTGCACTGCATCCGCGTCCGCAGCGGCGATCAGCGCATCCACCACGTCGTCCTCGTACAGGAGATCCCGCACCTGGTCTCCGGGAGTGAGCGCAACGGGTTGGTCCTGGGCCAGGTGGCGAATGAGATAGGGCACGAGACGCAGCGGCGCCTCATGAACGCCGAACGCGCCGAAGAGGCGGAGCGCCACGAACGGCGTGGCCAGCCGGCCAGCCAGCGCACGACCGGTCAGGAACGCGACCGCTTTCGCCGCGCCATACATGGACGCCGGCCGCAGTCCGTGGGTTTCCGGTATGGGTATTCCCTCCTGCACGGTGAAGCCGTATTCCGCGCAACTCCCGCTGTAAATGAAGCGTCGCAGGGGCCACGATGATGTCGCTTCCAGCAAGTTACAGAGGAACGATACGTTCCCCTCCAGAAGTTGCGCGGTGTCCCGGTCCGCCTGGTGCACCCCGTAAGAGGCAAGATGGAACACCACGTCCGCGGAGACTCCGGCCAGCGCGGCTTCCAGGCGCGCGGCGCTGAACGATGGCAACTCGATCACGCGCGCTCCATCGAGGGCTGCCAGCGCGCCGGAACGCCTCGTTCGCTCCCGGACCAGGCAGATCACACTGACGCGATCGGCCAGCAGGCGAGGCACGAGCACCGACCCGATGAATCCAGTGCCGCCCGTCACCAGCGCGGATCGGAAGGACGTCACGCGTTGGCGATGCCGGTGTAGCGTTGGATCTGCGTCGTCGTGATGGCCGCCGCCGAGCGGGGATCGTCGTGATAGGCGCGGTACCAGTCGACGGTCCACTCGATCGCCTGATCGAGGGTCAGCGCGGGCGTCCAGCCCAGCCGGTCCCGGGCCTTGTCGCAGTCGAGCCGGAGGGCGGCGGCTTCGTGCGGGGCCGAGGGATCACGATGCACCACCAGTTGCCCCTTCCCCCAGCGCGCGGTCAGCTCGTGCGCCACGCGAGTCACGGCGACGGCATCGGCCGCGCGCGGTCCGAAATTCCACGCTTCCGCGAACGGCTGCCCCTGCTCGTAGAGGCGTTGCGCCAGCACCAGATACCCGCCCACCGGCTCCAGGACGTGCTGCCACGGACGCACCGACTCCGGTCGCCGGATCACGACCGGCGTATCCGCGATGATTCCTCGCACGATGTCCGGCACGAGACGATCTTCGGCCCAGTCTCCACCGCCGATGACATTCCCGGCGCGCGCCGACGCCACGGCCGCAGCGCCGGGACCGGCGAAGAACGACCGGCGGTACGCCGCGGCCACCAGCTCGGCGGCACCCTTGCTGGAGCTGTAGGGATCGTGGCCGCCCATGCAGTCCGACTCGGTGTACGCGCGCGACCCGCCGTGATTCTCGTAGCACTTGTCGCTGGTAACGATGACGACCGCGCGCACCGACTCCGTCTGGCGGGCCGCCTCGAGAACGTTGACGGTCCCCATCACGTTGGTCGCGTAGGTGCCGGCCGGATCGCGGTAGGAGCGGCGCACCAGGGCCTGCGCGGCCGCATGGATCACGATGCCTGGTTTGCACTCGGCGAAGACTGCCGCGATGGCCGCGGGATCCCGGATGTCGCCGAACGTCGTGGCCATGCGCTCGCCGATGGCGGCGGCGCCATAGAGGTTCGGCTGTGTGTCGGGTGGGAGCGCAATGCCGGCGACGCGGGCGCCCAGCATTTTCAACCACGCCGCCAGCCATCCGCCCTTGAATCCGGTGTGTCCGGTGACGAGAACGGACTTCCCGGCAAAAAAGCCGGCGGCGGCATCCGGAATCACGACATTTTCCACGGCGCTGTTCCGCCCGACCAGAGCGATTCGAGCAGTTGCTTGTCCCGCAGCGTGTCCATCGGGTGCCAGAATCCGCGATGGCGATAGGCCATCAGCTCGCCATCGCGGGCGAGGCGTTCGAGCGGCTCGCCTTCGAGCGGCGTGTCGTCGCCGGCGATGTACTCGAGCACCTTGGGCTCGAACACGAAGAACCCGCCGTTGATCCAGCCATCGCCGGTGCGTGGCTTTTCGGCGAATTGCGACACGCGCTCGCCATCGAGCTGAAGACTTCCGAATCGTGCCACCGGCGATACGGCCGTGACGGTCGCGAGACGCCCATGCTCCCGATGGAACTGCACCAGCGCCCGGATGTCCACGTCGGCGACGCCATCGCCATACGTGACCATGAACGTCCCGCCATCCAGCCTGTCCTTGAGGCGCCGCAGGCGGCCGCCGGTCAGTGAGCTCAGGCCGGTATCGATCAGGCCGACACGCCACGGTGGCGCCGCGGAATTCGCGAGTGTGCAACTGCCATCGCGCAGATCGATCAGGACGTCGCTATTGTGAATCAGAAAATTGTGGAAGTATTCTTTGATGATCTCACCCTTGTAGCCGCAGGCCACGAGGAAATCGTCATATCCCTGGCTGGCATAGATGTTCATGATGTGCCACAGCATGGGCTTCCCGCCGATTTCCACCATCGGCTTCGGCCGGGCCGTGGTTTCCTCGGCGAGCCGCGTGCCGAGACCTCCTGCGAGGATCACGACTTTCATGTGGGTAGGGGCGAAGGCGGTGAGCCCTGCGACCGGCGCAGGCTCGGTGTATTGTCGGAGGCCATCGGGAAGAAATCAATGATCGAACGCATTCGCTCGCTGCTCGCTCGCCCGCAAGCCTACCAGTTCTTCTTCAACATGGTGGGCGGTCCGGAGCGCAGCCGCATCCTCGTGCGGGACTACATCCGGCCGAAGGCCGGCGACCGCATTCTCGAGATCGGCTGCGGCCCAGGCACGATCGTGCCGTACCTCCCGCGGACCGAATATGTCGGGTTCGACGTCAGCCAGGAATACATCGATCAGGCTCGCGCGCGGTTCCCCAATGCCGCGTTCGTCTGCGAGCGGGTCAGCGAGCTCACCCTCCCCAATCGCGGCTATTACGACATCGTGCTGGCCCTGGCCATCCTCCACCATCTGGATGACGCCGAGGCGGGGCAGTTGTTCCGTATCGCCCACGACGCGCTGCGTCCCGGCGGACGCCTCGTGACCCTCGACGGTGTATGGACCGATGCCCAGTCCCGCGCCGCACGATACGTACAGGCGCGCGATCGCGGGCAGTTCATGCGCACTGAGGACGGCTACGTCGCGTTGGCCGCTCAGGTCTTTCCGACCGTCCGCGCCAGCATTCACCACAGGCTCCTGCGCATCCCGTACACGCATATTGTCCTGGAGTGCGTGCGTTGATCGGTCGTGGAGGCTATCCGCCCACCACCAACAGGTCGCGCTGATATTCGGCGGGTGTGATCAGGATCCCGCGATCTTCGATCAACCCGTTCACCTCGCTCCGCACACCGAGGGTGTTCGGGATGTACACGCCGGGCTCGATCGAAAAGCCGACGCCGGGGATGAGCGCGCGCTCTTCACGTGTCTCGAGGTTGTCGATGTTGGGTCCCGATCCGTGTATCTCGTGCGGATCGATCGAGTGGCCGGTGCGATGCGTGAAGTACTGTCCGTAGCCGCGCGACTCGATCACGCCTCGCGACGCATCGTCGATATCCGCGCCGCGTACGACCCCGCCTGTGGCGGTCCTGTCCCGGAGCGCCGCAATCGCCGCGTCGCGCGCGTCGCGCACGGCCTCCCACACCGCGACGGTCCTCGAATCCGGTGTGCCCAGCACTCCCATCCAGGTCTGGTCGGCGAACGGCTGCCCGGGCTCGCGGCCCCACAGGTCGATCAGCAGCACGTCGCCCCGGCGGATCGCGGATGACCCGTCGGCGGTGGGGCCATAGTGCGGGTTCGCGGCATTGGGTCCGATGGCCACGATCGGCGCGTTTCCGAATTCCAGCCCGGCGCGACCGATGCGGGCGGCGATCCACGACTGGACGGCGTGCTCGGTGAGCGCCTCATCGCGGTTCGTCCACGCGCCGGCCATCGCGAACGCCTCGTACGCGATGGCGCGGATTGCCTCCGCGGCCCGCCGGTGGGCGGCCCTGTTTCCGGCGTCCCAGACCGCGAAAAACCGGCTGATCAACTCCCCCGACGTCACCACGACCGCGCCGGCCTGGCGTACCATCTCGATGACCCCCGCGGGCACCCGGTCGACGTAGGGCACGGCGTCACCGGGCGAGTACTCCATCGCGATGCGATGACCACTGACCAGGGTCGCGAGTGCGGATTCCAGCTCCCGCCAGCCGCTGTACACCACACGCCCCCACGACGCCGGCCAACGGCGCCACGGTCCCTGCTCGATCGCGTGCGTGATGGCGACTGGCATGCCTCGCCGCGGCACGTAGACGAAGATCCGGCGCGTCACCATTCCCTCGAGCTGCAGCATCCCGAGCGCAACCGGATTGACACCGTGGAAATCGAACAGCAGCCACCCGTCGAGATCCATCTCGCCCAGTGCGGCCTGGATTCGGGGCAACTCCTCCGTGGTCAGCATCGAGGGTCTCCGGTGGCTCGCGTCGCGGCTGGGCGCATCACGAGTACTGTATCACGAGCGCCACATCACGAGCGCCGCATCAGGGGCGCATCACGAGTGGCGCATTCCGAGTGGCGCGAGATGAGCGGCGCAATCGCGAGCGGGATCAGGTACGCCGCCACTCGGCGCGCCACTCGCAGACACCCTCGCCGCGCGCGACGCATCGGACGTGCTCCACCGCCCCGGCCCCGCCGACCAGCAGCCGGACGAGTTCCCGGAGCACCGACTCGTAGTACGCGCAGCCGCGTTCCTTGGGCGCGCTGTCCACCGTGACGGAGACGGGCACCTCGAGCATGAGCGAGCCCCCGACCCGCCGGATGTTGCCGTTGAGATACCGCTGCGCGATGCGCCGCGCCTCCCGGAGAGCCAGCGGCCGCGCCAGGAGAGACGGGAGCACGAAAATCACCCGCCGCGTGACGGGCGATGTCGTCTCGAACGATTGGCGAGCGAGTATCCGCCCCGCCGACATGAACACTTCCTGCGCATCGGCGCGACGGCCGATGAGCCGCGCGAGCGCGACGGCCTCCTCTTGCGGTGCCCGCTGGCTCTTCCGCACCGCCGCCGTATAGCGCCGGATCTGCGCGTAGACGGTCTCGCTCAACCCCAGCCGCTTGTTGCGCAGCTCGGGCACGTACTCGGCGTCTTGATCGTCTCGCGGGGAGTCTACGCTGCGGACCGCTTCGAGAAGGCTGAGCGGCAGTAGGGGATCGACGGTGGCAGGCGCGATCATAGCGGTGCTTGAGGCTGGCGCAACAAGACCCAAATGTAATCAATGCGGCCCGTACGTGGATCGTCCCGGGGTGCGGGACGCGCCCAACGCGCGCACGATATACTTCCCGCGTGACGTCCGACGACCCCCACGCCGTGTTGGGCCGATTGCTTCTGGGACTGGCTGCGGCCGCCGCGGTGGCCGCCGCTGCGTTCCGCGCCAGAACCCTGACGGCCGCGGGAGCCGCCGCCGCCACCGTCGTCGGTGGCGCGTCCGTGGCCGCCGGATGGGACTGGGGAGCCGTCCTGATCGCATTCTTCGTCGCCTCCGTCGCGCTGTCACGCATGGGACACGCGCGCAAGCAATTGCTCGGAGGTGGTCTCGTGGCCAAGGGCGGGCCACGTGACGCGGCACAGGTCCTCGCCAACGGTGGCGCCTTCGCACTGTGCGCCCTCGCCTGCGCCCTCCAGCGGTCCCCCGTCTGGTACGCCGCCGGGGCGGGCGGCCTCGCGGCGGCGACGGCCGATACCTGGGGGACGGAGGTCGGGATGCTGTCCTCAGCAACGCCGCGTTCGATCGTGTCGGGACGTGTCGTGCCGCCGGGCACGTCCGGCGGGATCACGGCCGCCGGTACGCTGGCGTCGGTCGCGGGCGCGCTGTTCATCGCGATCGCCACACGCGCGGCCGGCTGGCCCGCGGCGGCCGCTTGGAGTGCACTGATCGGTGGCTTCGCCGGCGCGACCGCTGACTCGATCATCGGCGCGACACTGCAGGCGCGGCGGTGGTGCGGCCGATGCCAGGCAGCGACCGAGCGGCTCGTGCACACCTGCGGCATACCCACGACGGAAGCAGGCGGTCTGGCGTGGCTCGGCAACGACGCCGTCAACGTGGCCGCGACCGTCGCTGGCGCGCTCGTTGGCGTGGCCACGGCTTTGGCCGCCGGACAGCGCGTCGCATGACCGCCCACACCGCCGGCTCCAGCGGCAGTGCGCCGCGTGTGCTGCTCGTCAGCACCAATCGTGAGCGCTCGCCCCAGCCCGTCATTCCCAACGGCGTGGCGTGCGTCGCCGCCGCCCTCGCGGACGCCGGGCACGATGTGCGTGTGCTGGACTTGTGCTTCGCGTCCGACCCGGTCGCCGCGGCCCGAGAGTCGGTGCAGGCCGTACGTCCCGATGTGATCGGCGTCTCGGTTCGCAACATCGACAACAGCGACACGATCGCGCTCCGTCATTACACCCCCGAGGCAGTTGCTGTCCTCGGCGCCCTGCGAGCCGCGGCACCACGCGTACCCGTGCTGGCCGGCGGCGCGGCATTCGGTGTCGCGCCCGAATCGCTCTTTCGAGAGCTGAGCGTCGACTACGCCGTCGCCGGAGACGGTGAGCGCGCCAGCGTAGCGCTTGTGGATGCGCTCGCGGCCGGCCGGGCGCCCGAATCCGTCGCCGGGCTGGTGCGCCGCGTGGGAGACCGAATCGTGTTCACGCCGCCGGGTGAGGACGCCGGGTTGGACGCTCTGCCGCGAGCGCGCCTGCACCGATGGCTCGATGTGGCGCGGTACCAGCGTCACGGCGCGACGGTGCCGATCCAGACCAAGCGGGGATGCGTCTACAAGTGCGTCTACTGCACGTACCGCAACGTCGAAGGCTGGGGCTACCGTCTCCGCGACCCGCAGGCCGTTGCCGGCGAGATCGCGGAACTTCGCCACGAAGCAGGCGTCAGGCACTTCGATTTCGTCGACTCGACGTTCAATTCGCCGCCTGGGCATGCCATTGATGTGTGCGAGGCGATCGTGAATGCCGGGCTGCGGGTGCAGTTGGAGACGATGAACTTCACGCCCGCGACGTGCTCGAACGAGCTGCTCACGGCTATGCGCGCCGCGGGTTTCCGCACCCTCGGCATCACAGCCGAAAGCGCCAGCGATCCGGTGCTCGAACGGCTGGAAAAGGGTTTCGACGCCGCGCGCGTGCACGAGGTCGCGCAACGCGTATCACGGGCCGGCCTCCGCACACTCTGGATCTTTCTGATCGGGGGACCCGGCGAAACGCCGGACACGATCGAAGACACGCTGGCATTTGCGGCCGCGCGGATGCGCGCCGGCGATGCCGTCTACGCGACCGTAGGCCTGCGGATCTATCCGGACACCACGCTGCACCGGATCGCGCTCGCCGAAGGCACTGTCGCGTACGGCGATTCCCTGCTGGCTCCCACGTTCTACTTCGCGCCGGCGCTCGACCTGGCGCAGACCGTGCGCCGCCTGCGTGTCTTCGCCAGCGAACACCCGCGATTCATGTTCTCCGCCGACGCCCGCTCCCGCCTCCTGCCGCTGTTGACCCGCTTCGCGTCGGTGGCGCGGCTGCCGCGGCCCCACTGGCGTTACATGGCGCTCTTTCAGCGCATGGCACGCGCGGCTGCTGGCGCGCGCTACACCGCGATCCAGCCGGCGCCCGGCATTTCCCTGGAGGCTCCACCGGTCTCGGGCCAGCGGACGTGACGCTGGACGCGGAAGTCATCATCGTCGGCGGCGGGCCGGCCGGCGCCGCGACGGCGTGGGGCCTGGCGCGCGCCGGCGTCGATGTCGTGGTCCTGGATCGCGCGCGGTTCCCGCGCGACAAGCCGTGCGCCGAGTATCTGAGCCCGCAGGTATCGCGCGTTCTGTCCGACATGGGAATCCTCGCCGTGGTCGAAGCCGCTGGGGCGGCACGGCTGACCGGGATGACGATCCGTGCGCCCAGTGGCACGTCGTTCCGTGGACAGTTCGTGGCCGCACACGGGTTCAGAGGATTTCGCGACGACGGTCTCTCGCTGCGCCGCCTCGTACTGGACGCGATCCTGCTGCGGCACGCCGAGGCGGCCGGCGCGCGGATCATGGAAGGGAGCGCGGTGACTGACGTGACCCGCGATGGCTCTGGACGAGTCACGGGCGTCCGGTTCTCGGTGGATACCGATGCACAGGATCCCGATACGCCGCTCGCGGCGGCGAACGCCCGGACTCTGTCGGCGCACGTGGTCGTCGGTGCCGATGGGTTGCGGTCCGTCGTCTCGCGCCGCGTGGGCCTCGCTCATTCGCGGCGGTGGCCGAGGCGCCTGGCCTTCGTGACGCACTATCGCGGGGTCGCGGACATCGGCACCACCGGCGAAATGCACGTCGAGCGCGATGGCTACATCGGCCTCGCCGATGTCGGCAGTGGCCACACTACCGTCGCGCTCGTCGTGCCGGCACGCGAATCCCGGGGGGTCGGTGCCGATCGCGCGGGGTTCCTGGACGCGTGGATCGCCCGCCATCCGCAGTTGGCGTCGCGGTTTCGCGGCGCCAACCGGATCTCGCCGGTTCGCGCGACGGGACCGTTTGCGCAGCACGCGCGCGCCCTGTGGGCACCCGGTGTGGCACTCGTCGGTGATGCCGCCGACTTTTTCGATCCGTTCACGGGTGAGGGCGTCTACACGGCGCTGCGCGGCGGCGAGTTGCTCACACCCTTCCTCTGTGATGCAGTCCGCGGACCCGGCGCGGGCGCGGCCGACGCGGCGCTCGCGGCCTATGAACGATGCTGGCGCCGTGAGTTTCGAGGGAAGCAGATCGTCGAACGCGCGGTCGGCGCGGCCGTCGCGATGCCCGCGGTCATCGAACACGTCGCCCGCGTGCTCGCCCGGCGGCCTGACATGGCGGATCTGCTGATCGGCGTCACGGGGGATTTCGTCCCGGCCAGCGAAGTCCTGCGGGCCGGTTATCTGGGGCGGCTCGCGCTGCCCGCGTTCCTTCACCGCCCGGCGGGACCACGATGAGCCTGGATCAGGACGAGTTTCGCAGTGTGCTGGGCCGGTTCGCTTCCGGCGTCACCGTCGTGACCGTGGCCGACAAGCGTGGCCGCGACTACGGGATTACGGTGACGGCATTCAGCTCTCTCAGCCTCGAACCCCCGCTCGTGCTCGTGTGCATCGATCACGATGCGTCGATTCGGCCCGCCCTGGCCGATGCGTCGCACTTCGTCGTGAACATTCTCGCCGCGCACCAGGAGGCGATCGCACGCCGTTTCTCGGAGCCCGAGGCCGAGCAGCGCTTCGAGGGAGTCGGCTTCATCCGCGGCCAGAACGGCGCGGCGATACTGGAGGACGTCCTCGCATCGCTCGAATGCCGCCTGGTCCAGTCGGTGGTGGGCGGCGACCACACGATCTTCATGGGAGAGGTCGAAGCCGCGAGCGTCCGCCAGGACAGCCCGCTCCTGTACTATCGCGGTGGCTATTCCCAGCTCGATCGATGAGCGCCTTGCTATCGCCGCCTCGCGCTCGCGGCGCCGAGACGCTGGACTCGCCGGACACCGATCCCGGACTCGCCCGGCGCTCGCTGCGTGACGTTGCCCTCGCCAACCGGTTCTTCGGCGGCACACGCGCGGTGCTTGACGCCCTCGGACCAGTCTGGGCCCGTCTGCCCCGGCAGGCCACGCTGCTCGATGTCGGGACCGGCATGGGTGACATACCGGCGCACGCCCGCCGGGTGGGCGCCCGTCGGGGAGTGACACTCGAAACGGTCGGCCTCGAAGCGACGGTGTCGCTCGCCGCCGCGAACCGCGGCATCAACACCTGGCTTGTCTGCGGGGATGCGCGTGCCCTCCCGTTCGCCGACCACAGCGTGGACATCGTTACCTGCTCGCAGGTGCTGCACCACTTCTTCGATGCCGAGGCGCGTTTCGTCCTCGCCGAGATGAATCGCGTGGCCCGTGTTCAGGCGATCGTGAGCGACATCCACCGGAGCTGGATTGCCGCGGCAGGCATCTGGCTCGCGTCATTCCCGCTCGCGTTTCATCCCGCCAGCCGCCACGACGCCGTCGTATCGGTGATGCGCGGATTTCGAGTGCCCGAGTTGAAACAGATGGTACGAGAGTCCCTCGGTGTGGACGCGATCGTCCGTTACCGGCCCGGTTATCGGATCACGGCCTCCTGGGTTCCGTCGCACACGCCGGCGCCGAGCGCGACGTGAGCGAGGCCTCGCACACGGGAAGCGGCACTCTGCCGGCCGATGAGTCGCCCGGATACGACCTCGGGCCGCTGCCCGATCGCAACCTCATGCGCGTGGTGGATGAACGCGTGGTCGAGAGCGCGGTCGCACCGATCTTCGCCCTGGCTCGCGACGTCGAGCGCTGGCCCCGGCATCTCGCGCACTACCGCTACGTGCGGTTTCGGGAGCGGCGGCTGGACGGCGGCGGTCTCGTGGAGATGTCCGCCAATCGTCCCTTTGGTCCGGCGGGCTGGCCGACGTGGTGGCTTTCGCGGATGCAGGTGGTAACTGCCGCCAGCGGGTCCGGATCCGGACCGGCCATCCGGTTCCGTCACGTCGAGGGAGTCACCGCCGGCATGGAGGTTGAATGGTCGTTCCTCCCCCAGGGGAATAACCGGACCCTCGTGCGGATCGTGCACCTCTGGCTCGGTCCCGCATGGCCGCTGATAGGCGGATTCGCCGCGCGCGCGGTGATCGGACCGGTTTTCGTTCACGGCATCGCGTCGCGCACCCTCGCGGGGCTCGCCGTCGTGGCGGAGTCCCGCGGTCGCGGAGTCCCGGCATGACGGACCCGGCAGTATGTAGGCATGCTTTCGCCGGCCGGCGGCGTAAGCACGTTCGCCCGGCGGCTCCCGTCTCCGGTACGCCGTTGTGATCGCGCGCACGCGTCCGGAGGATTCGTCCAGCCCCATCCCGGGTGTCATTCGTCCGTCCGGGCCGGCTGTTCACCCCACGAGTGTGTCCGCGCGCGCCGCCGCCGGGTATCTCTACGAGTATCTCTGACTACTCGGGCATGGACCTGTGGCCGGCGAGCCACCACGCCGATCGCCTCACAGCGACGGCCGGCGGTGGCAGCAGCCTGACTGGCACCCGCTCGGCAACGGACCGCTGGAATAACGCGGCGCTCGGCGGGGTACGTACGTCGGTTCTCTACGGGGGAGCACGAGCATGATGGGACGGCGGCGGGTCGTGGTGACCGGGATCGGGGCAATCACCCCGATCGGCACCACGCGGGATGCACTGTGGGAGGGGATCCGCCGCGAGCGATCGGCGGTGGGTCCGCTGACCCGATTCGACTCGTCTCCATTTCGAAGCCACATCGCGGCCGAAGTACCCGATTTCGTCCCCACTGATCATCTCGAGACGAAACGCGCCAGACGCCTGGATCGGTTCGGGCAGTTCTCGGTCGTCGCCGCCCGGATGGCGCTCGAGGATGCGGAGCTCGATGTCGCGCTCGAAGACCGCGAGCGCGTCGGGTCGATGATGGGCACCGCGCTCGGCGGCATCGGGTATGCCGAGGAGCAGCTCGGCCGGTACCTGGCGCACGGGCTGTCGGCAGTCGATCCGGCGCTGGCGCTGGCCGTGTTCGGCGGCGCCTCGAGTTGCAACATCGCGATCGAGTTCGGCGTGTCGGGCCCCAATTCGACCAATGCGATGAGCTGCGCTTCAGGCACGATCGCCATCGGCGACGCCTTCCGGCAGATCCGCGACGACTACGCCGACGTCATGATCTGCGGTGGGGCCGAAGCGCCGCTCGCGCCCCTGTGCTTCGGTTCGTTCGCGATCATCAGAGCCATGTCCACCCGGAACGACGATCCGTCCCGCTCCTCGCGGCCGTTCGACAAGGATCGCGATGGATTCGTCATGGGCGAAGGGGCGAGCGTCCTCGTGCTCGAGGAATACGAGCGCGCGGTGTCACGCGGCGCGCGCATCTATGCGGAGATCCAGGGATATGGCGTCACCAATGACGCACACCACATGACGGCGCCGCGGCCCGACGGCTCACAGGCGGCACGGGCGATACGGCACGCGCTCCGCGATGCGCACCTGGCTCCCCACGAAATCGGCTACGTGAACGCGCACGGGAGCTCCACGCCGCTCAACGACCCCACCGAGACGCTCGCGATCAAGCAGGTGTTCGCGGATCACGCCTACGCGATGCCGGTGAGCGGCACAAAGGGCTACTACGGCCACGCGCTGGGCGCTTCCGGCGCCATCGAGGCCGCGATCTGCGCGCTGAGTCTGACGCACGAGTGGCTGCCACCCACCATCAACCTGTCGGCGCCGGACGCGGCCTGTGATCTCGACTACGTGCCGTCCACGGGCCGCGCCGCGCGAGTCGATGTGGTGCTCTCGAACTCGTTCGGCTTCGGGGGCATCAACGCCGCGCTGGTGATGAGCCGCGTGGCCTGAGACGCACCGCCTGGCGACCGCCGTTCACGCGGTCGCGACGTTTTCCCGCTCCATCGTGCCCTTGTACGCCATCGGGGGCTCATCCACGCCGAAATTGACCGCGGCCAGCCGCTCGACCTCATCGAGCTGCGCCGGAGTGAGATCCGGCTGATCGCTCGCGGTGGCGAACTCCCGCAGTTGAGCCGTGTCGTAGATGTTGGGCAGCGTGGTCACCACGAGAGGGTCGGCGAGCAGCCATTTGAGGGAAGCCTGTCCGAGCGTCATTCGCGGCGTGAGGAAGCCGAGCGTGTGGACTTTCTTCACGCCGTTCACCAGCCACGAACGCGGCCGGTGCCTCCGATGGTCACCTTCGGGAAAGACCGTGTCTTCGGTGTAGTGGCCCTCGAGCATCCCCGACGCATGCGGCACCCGGACGGTGAATGCGCACTGCGGAGCGTGCCGTCGTGCTGCCTCGATCATGGCCGACCCGGGATGCTGCTCCAGGATGTTCCAGATCATCTGGATCGCACCGACATCGGGCTCGCGCTCACACAATTCGACGGCTTCGTACAGCCAGCCGATCGCGGGCCCGAACGCCGCGCCCCAGACGCGGACTTTCCCCTCGCGCTGAAACTCACGCATCGTCTCCCACAGCGCGGCATCCCGCACGTGCTCCATCTTCGCGTTGTGGATCTGGAGCACGTCGACGTAGTCGGTCTCGAGGCGCTCCAGACAGCGATCGAGCGCGAGCCGCAGATACACGGTGTCCGTGCGCATCGGCAGCTCGGCCTGCCCGCGCCGCGCCCGCTGCGCGGCTTCGTCGTAGATGTCGTAGCCGATCTTGGTCGCGTAGACGACCGACCCGCGCCGTCCTCGAAACGCCGTGGCGAGTTGTCGCTCGGCCCGCCCGTTGCCATAGGCGTCCGCGGCATCGAAGAACGTCACGCCGTAGTCGTCGTGCGCGCTCCGCAACATCGCCACGGCTTCGTCATCCGTCTTTTCGCCCCACCAGTTCGTGGCCAATGTCCACGTGCCGAATCCGACCTCGCTGGCCGTGACGCTGGTCCCCGGAAATGTGCGATACCGCATGCGGCGCTCCTCTAGGCCAGGCCGTCGCGCAACCGGCGCGCGGCCGCGGTGGCGAAATACGTAATGATGAAATCCGCGCCCGCCCGGCGAATCCCGACGAGCGACTCCATCATGACCCGCTCCCGGTCGAGCCATCCGCGGTCGGCCGCCGCGCAGATCATGGCATACTCCCCGCTCACCTGGTACGCCCCGACCGGGTACCCCGTCGCGGACTTCACGCGCTGGACGACGTCGAGATAGGGGCCTGCGGGCTTGACCAGGATCGCGTCCGCGCCTTCGCCGATGTCGAGCGCGACTTCCCGCAGCGCCTCCTCGGCGTTCGCCGCGTCCATCTGATAGCCGTGCCGGTCGCCGGACCGCGGCGCTGACTCGGCAGCCTCCCGGAACGGACCGTAATACGCCGACGCGTACTTGGCCGCGTAGCTGAGGATCGCCGTCTCGGTGTGCCCAGCAGCATCGAGCGCGCTGCGAATGGCCCCGATTCGCCCATCCATCATGTCACTCGGCGCGATGACATCTGCGCCGGCGGCCGCGTGCGATACGGCGACCCGTGCCAGCAGCGGCAGGGTGGCATCGTTGTCGACGGTTCCGTGCTCGTTCAGCACACCACAATGCCCGTGGTCCGTGTATTCGCACATGCAGACATCGGTGATGACCGCGAGCTCAGGGAACTCCCGCTTCAGCGCCCGGACGGCCTGCTGCACCGCGCCGTACTCGTCCCACCCGCCGGATCCGGTGGCATCCTTCTGGTCGGGGATGCCGAAGAGAATCATGCCGCCAACGCCCGCCTCGGCCGCGGCCGCGGCGTCTCGCAGCATCTCATCGACGGACGTTTGAGCCACCCCGGGCATCGAAGCGACCTCGATGCGGAGATCGGCGCCCGAGCGCACGAACACCGGCAGGATCATCTGTCCGGGATCGAGGCGGGTCTCGCGAATTAGGCGCCGGAGCGGAGCACTGCGTCGCAGGCGACGGGGCCGGTAAGCCGGGAACGACGACACGATCGTAATCTATTCCGGCTGCGGGGAGGGCACCCGGGCGGCGCCACGCAGCACCACGAGGATGTCGTCAGCCCCACGGATCCGCAGATCGTCCGCGAGATGGGTTCCGGCGGCCACCGGATCCGGACCCACGATCCGGGACCCCCGAATCACCCGGCGCCCCGCAACGTCGGCGATCAGACCGTGCAGCGTCGGCACGGGTCCGTCCGCACCGGGCTGCTCCATGACCAGCGCACCAATCGGCACCTGGCATCCGCCGTCCAGCCCCGCGAGGAACGCACGCTCGGCACGCACGGCGTGCATCGTCGGCTCGTGATTGAGCGGGGCGAGCAGGTCGTGCGCGATCCGGTCATCGCTCCGGATCTGTACGGCGATCGCCCCCTGCCCCGGCGCAGGAAGCCAGTCCGGCGGATCGAGGTAGGCTGAGATGTGCTGCGTCGCATCGAGCCGGTGGAGACCCGCTGCGGCCAGAATCGCCGCGTGCACCTGCCCTTCATCGACCTTTTTCAGGCGCGTGGGGACGTTGCCGCGCAGTTCCACGACCTCGAGATCCGGGTGTAGCGCCAGGAGCTGCGCGCGGCGCCGCAGGCTCGAGGTACCGACTCGTGATCCGCGAGGCAGATCCGCGAGTCCCACGGCCCGGGCGGTGCTGCTCAGTACCAGCACATCCCGCGGATCTTCTCGCCGCAGAACGGCCACCAGGTGCAACCCGTCAACCGGGTCCGTGGAGAGATCCTTCAGCGAGTGCACCGCGCAGTCGATCTTTCCGCGCTGCAACGCTCGTTCGATCTCGCTGGTGAACAGCCCCTTGCCGCCGATGGTGCTCAGCGGCTCGTCGAGCCGCTTGTCCCCCGTCGTCGTGAATGTGACCAGATCACCCGCAATGCCGCGCTCCGCCAGCGCGGCTTGAACCATGCGTGCCTGCTTGAGGGCGAGCGCCGACCCGCGCGTCCCGATGCGGAGATGACCGGGGTCGGACTGCGGAACCGCGCGTGGCGCGCGTGGCGCGCGTGACCGCGTCACGACTTCGCTCCGTCGCGCGCAGCCGGCGCGACCGGGATCCCGAGGATCGCGGTGACGAGGCCCGCGATCGTTGACGGCTCAGCCTCGGCGATCACCGGGATTCCCGCGGCACGCGCGGCCACGGTCGTGATGGGCCCGATCGAGGCCGCATTCACGCGGCCCGCCAGTTCGGGCCCGACGGCTTCGAGATATCCGCGGACGGCCGACGCCGACGTCACGGTCACGAGATCCATCTCACCCGCCGCAAGCTGCGCGCACAGGGCTGCCGTATCACCACCGTCGAACACCGAGCGATAGATCGGAATCACATCGACCGTGGCGCCGAGGATCCGGAGCCCGGCGGGCAACACATCGCGCGCACCCACCGCGCCGGGATACAGCACGCGCTCGCCACGGACATCGGAGCGTGACCCGAGCGCCTCGAGCAGCCCCTCGGCCACGAACCGTTTTGCCGATACATCGACGGCGATGCCATGCTCGAGTAGCGCCTCGGCGGTCGCCGGGCCGACCGCGCTCACGACGACGCCGGCCAGCGCACGCGCATCCAATCCGGCCGCACGCAAGGTATCCCACACGATGTGGGCGGCGTTCTGGCTCGTGAAGACGAGGTGGCGATACCGGCTGAGTCCACCGGCGGCGATCGCTGCGAGAAGCGGGCCACGGTCCAGCACTTCGGCCCGCGTCGCCGGCATCTCGGTGACCGCTGCGCCAAGCGCCCGGAGCTGCTCGGTGAGCGCACTCGCTTGTGAGGTCGCACGGGTGACGAGGATGCGTCGGCCGAGCAGGGGCCGGCGTTCGGGCCGGTCGAACCATCGGATCTCGTCGCGCAGCGCAACGACACGCCCGATCACGGTCAACACCGGCGCGGTGAGGCCCGCTTCGGCGACTCGGTCGGCCAGCGTCGCCAGTGTCGCTTCCACCGTGCGCTGCGCGGGATAGGTCGCCCACTGGATCGCGGCTGCGGGAGTCGCGGGAGACAGCCCGCCACCGATCAGTGCCTTGGCCGTTCGCGCCAGCGAGCCGACGCCCATGTACAGCACGATCGTCGTGCGGCTGCGGGCGAGCGATTCCCAATCCGTTTGTGACGCCGCTTTGGCCGGATCTTCGTGTCCGGTCACGAACGTCACGCCGGTGGCAACTCCCCGATGCGTCACTGGAATGCCGGCATACGCCGGTGCCGCGACGCCGGCCGTCACGCCCGGCACGACCTCGAACGGGATGTTCGCCCGCGCCAGCGCCTGGGCTTCTTCGCTGCCACGGCCGAAGACGAACGGGTCGCCACCCTTGAGCCGGACCACGGACTTGCCCGCTCGTGCCAGGTGCACGAGCAGCGCGGTGATCTCGTGCTGCGGGGCCGATGACTCGTCGCCGCCGCGCTTACCAGCGAAATGCATCTCTGGCGCAGCCGCACGCCGCGCACGGACGTCCGACAGCAGCTCGGGCGAGACGAGCGCATCGTGGACGATCGCGTCGCAGTCGTCGAGGAGGGCGGCGGCGCGCACCGTGATCAACCCCGGGTCGCCCGGTCCTGCACCCACCAGATAGACAGTGCCCGGCCGTGCGGCGATCACGCGGCGGTCACGTCTCGCTCGGAGCGGGAACGATCGGCGCCTGTCGCCGCGCGGATTCTCGCCGCGAGGGTGCGCCCCCGCCACCAGACCGAGATCACATACACCGTGTACACGGTGATCGCGGCGGCGTAGGCCGCGTACGCGTATCCCGAATTCTCCGGAGGCATCAGGCGCCCCTGGCGGCGGCGCCGCCATCGGCGAGGCCTTCATCGGCGATCGTGGCCAGCCGGTACCGCGCGAGAAGCAGCGCAACAAACAGGAGAGCGAACGACGCGAAGGACATGAGCAGCGTCGTCAGCATTTCGGGCGGCAGCGACGGGGCGCTGGGCTTGAGCACAATGGGTCGTGGATGCAGCGTCCGGAACAGATAGACGCTCAGGTGGATGAACGGGATCAGCAGGCCCGCGAGAATGGCGAGCACCGCCGAGTAGCGCGCGCGCTGCGCGCGATCGTCGACTGCCTGGCGGAGGATCAGGTAGCCGAGGATGATCAGCCAGAGGAACAGCGTGGACGTGAGGCGGGCGTCGCCCGACCACCAGGTCCCCCACACGGGCTTCGCCCAGAGCGGGCCGGTGACGAGAACCACGGTCGTGAACGCCAAGCCGACTTCAGCCGACGTCGAGGCGACCCGATCGAGCTTCGGATCGCGGAGCCACAGATAGAGCACACTGGCGACGGCCATCAGCGCGAACGCCAGGTAGAGCGCCGTGACTGCGGCCGGGACGTGGATGTAGAAGATCTTCTGCGCCGGACCTTGTGACGCTTCGATCGGTGTGAAGAACGCGATCCGCACGAGAGTCGCGATCACGGCGGCGACCGCCACCCAGAAGAGCAGCCCGTACGGACGCGCGAGCTGCGCCAGCGCCGCCGCGCGTGCCGCATCATCCGTTTCGCGGGCGGTCCCGGCCTGTGCGGGGCCGCCGGCGCCGCCATCGGTGGGCGACCGCTCAGTATGCGCCGGCATGGCCATGCGTCACCTGGATCGAGCCGAGGCGAGCGCCCACCGCGTGCCTGCCGCCGGCGCGGCCGGCCCGGACGCCCGCAACGGCGTGCTTGAATTTATTATTATGCATAGCTAATCTAATTATTGTGGAGCCTAACAACCCTGTCCCAGGAGGCCTCCGTGGCGTACGACCCCGCGTCCCTGTCAGGCCGCTCACTGACGCAGGTTGCCGTGACCGTCAGAGATCTCGACCGGGCCCGTGATTTCTACCGCGAGGTGCTGGGCCTGCCGTTGCTGTTCGAAGTGAGTAGGATGCTGTTTTTTCAACTGGGAGGGCTTCGCCTTCTGGTTGGACACGAGCGCACCCCCGGCAAGCCGATCGGTGGTTCGGTGCTCTATTTCGATGCACCCGACATCGACGCGCTCGGCCGCGCGCTCGAGGCACGAGGCGTGGTTTTCCTGAGCGACGCGCAAGTGGTGCAGCGTACCGAAACTCACGACCTGAAATTACGCGAATTCCTGGACCCGGACGGTAATGCGCTCGCCATCATGGGCCTCGTCGCGCGTTGAGCGCGACCGATTCCAGCCGTCGGCGGCCTCGATGGCAACGTAAAGCTTGAGGACGAAGCCACTTGCGAATCAAGCGACACACCGAAGATGACGCCAGCGATTTGGCGCGGGTCGCCGACCTGGTCCACGGGGCCGCGATCCGCCTGCTGCGGGTCGTTCGGCGCGAAGACGTGGCCGCCGGACTGAGCGCGCCCCAGCTCTCGGCCCTGTCGGTTCTTGTCTTTGGCGGCCCGCAAACCATGAGTGCCCTTGCAACGGCGGAGCAAGTGCGGCCGCCAACCATGTCCCGGCTGGTCGACGACCTGGAACGCCTGGGCCTGGCCGAGCGAATCGCGAAACCGGGCGATCGTCGCGTGTACGTGGTTCGCGTTACGGACGCCGGTCGGGCACTACTCGAGGAAGGACGCCGAAAGCGTCTCGCCCGGTTAGTGGAAATTCTTGCCGATGCCACGCCGCGGGAGCGTCGCGCGCTCCGCTCGGCCGCCCAGACGATCGTGCGGCTCACCGATCCGGCCATCACGCCCGGCGGCGCAGGATCGGCCTCTGTTGCACCGGACGGCCGCCTGGCGACGATCGGCGGTCGCGTGACGGGTCGCCGAGGATCGCCAATTCGAGGATCGGGTTAGGTCTCGATCGTGAAAGGATAGGCAACCGCGCACGCCAGTACGAACACAAGGTCGAAGGCGACCAGTACGCGCATCCAGTCCAGCGCACCGGTCAGCGGGCGGCCGTCAATCACGAGCACCGTCGCCTGTGCGCCGGCTGTCACGATCGGCAGGAAAAAAGGGAGCGCCAGCACCGGGAGCAGCAATTCGGCGAGGCGCGTATTCACCGTCATCGCGCTGAACAGTGTGCCCACCGCGACCAGACCGATCGATGCGGCCACGGCGATGCCCGCGATCGCCGCGATCGCCCCCCATCCGAGCGGCAGGTTGTAGAACAGCACGACCGTCGGAATCGCCACGAGCTGCACACCGAGCACAAAGATCAGGTTTGCGAACGCCTTGCCGAGGAACACCGCCTCGCGGCGGATCGGGGCGATGAGGAGTCCGTCGATCGCACGATCGGCGAGTTCCGCCGCAAACGAGCGGTTGAGCCCCAGGAGCCCCGCGAAGGTGAAGATGACCCACAGCACACCGGGGGCCAGGTCGAGTGCGGCCACCGCCGTGGGGTCCCACGTGTAGAGAAAGATCGCCGCGGCCAGCACCGTGAACACCGCCGCCGACAGAAACGCGGCCCGCGTGCGCAGCTCCACTGTCAGATCCTTCCGTGCGATGGTCCACGCCGCCGCGAGGATTCCCGGTGGTCCCGTCACGGCACTCAACCCACGACCCCCACGGCCGCGCGATACTCGGTCGCGAACGACGCCGGATCGATCGCGTCGCGCCGCTCGTGCAGCACGAAGCGCCCGGCGCGCATGACCGCGACGTGCGTCGCGATGGCAAGCCCCTCATCCAGATGATGGGTCACGAGCACCAACGCCGCACCGCCGGATTTCAGACCTTCGAGCGCAGCGGACAACGCGGCTGCCCCGGTCGCGTCCAGTCCGGTGTAGGGCTCATCGAGCAGCACGACGCGTGGCGTATGAACGAAGGCCCGGGCGATCGAGACGCGTTGCTGCAGGCCGCGGCTGAGCACTCGAACGGGCGTGTTCGCGTGGCCGAGGACTCCAAGCCGATCGAGAGCCGATTCGGCGGACGCGCGGGGCGACGCCAGCCCGTGCAGGCGGGCGGCGAATTCCACGTTTTCGCGCGCGGTGAGCGCGGGATACAGCATGCTGTGATGTGAGATCAGCCCGACCTGCGCCCGCGCCGCGACGCCGCCGGGGAGCGCGACCCCAGCCACGCTTGCGGTTCCACCCGACGGATCCAGCAGACCTGCCAGCACGCGAAGCAACGTGGTCTTGCCCGCGCCGTTCGGACCGAATATAGCGAGGCACTCGCCGGGACCGACCGACAGATCGACGCCGCTGAGCGCCACCTGGCGATCGAAACGGCGGACAAGGCCGCGCGTCTCGATCGTGGCCAGGGGCGGCGTTGGCACCGGGTGCACGGGCAGAATCTAGCCTGCCGGCCTGTACACAGAGTCCCAGCGCAAGCCTCCAACCCGGTCCCGGACCCTCGAGCGGCGCACGGCGGCCACGGGCGCGTCCCGCCGCCCGGCCTCTGGCCCCTGATGCCGGCCCGTCGCCAGATTGCATTCCGTGAACGACATCGACGTTCTTCTGGACGAACGGCGGCGATTCCGCCCCGCCGACGACTTTCGCCAGCACGCCGTCGTGCGCGACCCATCGGTCTACGAGCGCGCCGCGGCCGACCCCGAAGCGTATTGGGCAGCCCGCGCGCGCGAGTTGGACTGGTTCACCCCGTGGAACCGGGTGATGGAGTGGACGCCCCCGCACGTCAAATGGTTCCTGGGCGGCACCCTCAACGTGTCCGTGAACTGCGTGGACCGGCATCTCGCGACTCGCCGCGACAAGACCGCCATCCTGTGGGAGGGAGAGCCCGGCGACCGGCGGACCCTCACGTACGGCGAGCTGTCGCACGAGGTCAACCGGTGCGCGAACGCCCTCCGCACGCTGGGCGTCGGCCGCGGCGACCGCGTCGCGATCTATCTGCCACTCGTTCCGGAAGCCGCGATCGCGATGCTGGCCTGCACGCGGATCGGCGCGATCCACTCGGTCGTCTTCGGCGGCTTCTCGCCCGACTCGCTGCGCGACCGCATCAACGATGCGGGCGCCAAGCTGCTGATCACCGGCGACATCGGCTACCGCCGCGGCAATCCGGTGCCGCTCAAGCGCAACGCGGACACCGCGGTCGCGGCGTGCCTCTCGATCGAGCACGTCGTCGTCGTGCAGCGCACACCGGGCACGCCCGCGGCGGGTGCGGCCTTCCACGCGCCACGCGATGTGTGGTGGCACGATGTGATGCGCCATGCGTCCCCCGACTGCGTGCCGGAGCGGATGGATGCCGAGGACGTGCTCTACATCCTGTATACCTCGGGCACGACGGGGCGGCCAAAGGGAATCGTGCACACGACTGGGGGCTACCTCACCGGCGTCGCGGCCACCACCAAGGATGTGTTCGACCTCCACGAGGATGACGTATTCTGGTGCACCGCGGATGTCGGGTGGGTCACCGGGCATTCCTATGTCGTCTATGGGCCGCTCGCCAATGGCGCGACGACGATGCTGTATGAGGGGGCCCCGGACTGGCCGGACAAGGACCGCTTCTGGGCACTCTGCGAGTCGCACCGCGTGACGGTACTCTACACCGCGCCGACGGCCATTCGCGCGTTCATGAAGTGGGGCGATGCGTATCCGGCGCGGCATGACCTGTCGCGGCTCCGGCTACTGGGGTCCGTCGGTGAACCCATCAACCCCGAGGCGTGGATCTGGTACCGGCGCCACATCGGCGGGGACCGCTGCCCCGTGGTCGATACCTGGTGGCAGACGGAGACCGGCGCGATCGTGATCTCTCCTCTCCCGGGCATCACCGAGACGAAGCCCGGCAGCGCTACGGTCGCCCTACCGGGGTACAGCGCGGAGCTGCTCGACCGCGGCGGCAAGGTGATTCCGGTCGGTGGGGGGTTCCTCGCGATGACACGGCCCTGGCCGTCGATGCTGCGCACGATCTGGGGTGATGATGCCCGCTACGCCGAGACGTATTTCTCGAAATGGCCGCAGCGGCCGGACTTGTATTTCGCGGGCGATGGCGCGAAACGCGACGAGGACGCGTACTTCTGGATCCTCGGCCGGGTCGACGATGTGCTGAATGTGGCGGGCCACCGGATAGGTACGATGGAAGTCGAATCCGTGCTCGTCTCGCACCCGGCGGTGGCCGAAGCGGCGGTTGTGGGCCGCCAACACGACATCAAGGGGCAGGCCCTGGCAGCCTTCGTGACGCTCCGTGCCGGCCGGCAGTCCTCCAACGAGTTACGCGACGAGCTCCGTCGTCACGTGGTGGACAAGATCGGCGCGATCGCGCGTCCCGACGATGTCCTCTTCACGGCCGATCTTCCCAAGACCCGATCGGGCAAGATCATGCGGCGCCTCCTGCGTGACATCGCCGAAGGGCGGGCCCTTGGCGACACGACGACGCTCGCCGATCCGGCGGTCGTGGCGGGGCTCAAGGAACAGTACGAGTCGATGGAAAGCTGATCGCAGCAACCGGCGGTCTCACCGCGCCAGACGGCCTCAACAGTTATATTATGGATGTGTTCGGCCGCCTCTTTCCTGAATCGCTCTTCCCCCGAAAACTCTCGGAAGCCGCGGAACGCCGGCTCCGTCTGGCGCAGGCGCGCGCCGAAGAAGCGATCATCCGCGCCCACGTCGACAATGCGCTCATGTTCGTGGACACGCTGGCCGAAGAGCTGTCCTTCGACCGGGCTATCGACACCTACGTCCGCGTGATGGGCATCCCGGAACCGCTCGCGGGCATGATCGCCACCCGCGCCCTCGTGTCGCTCGGCCAGGACCTCGTCACCGCCTCCCGCCGCCGGTCACGGGACTCGGAACCGGTCACCGGCGGCGACGAAGATGGCCGGCCGCGCCTGCGCATCAACGACGCCGAATCGCGGCAACGGTCGATCAAGCGGGCCTGAGATCGGGCCGGGTCTGCTCCGCGACGCAGAGCGCGAACATCAGCGTCACGATGACTCCTGATCCCAGACAGTAGATGCAGACCGCGTGGATCACGAACAACTCCACCCACGTGAGATACGCGGAGAACAGCACGCCCGCTCCGGTCATCGTTGTCAGGAGCCGCGTGATGCCGCGCGACGCAGCGGCGGGCGTCTGCGTGGCCAGAACGGCCACCCCCAGCGTCGTGAGGTAGAAGCCGGCGCCCCACACAGCGACCGGGATGCCGAACAGCACCGACCATTTACTGGTCTGCACGCGCTCGCAAGAGCCCACCGCGCAGGTGATCTGCCCGATGTATCCCAACCGGTAGAGCGAGAGATACAAGGAGAGGAATAGCCCCACGAGCGCTAGCAGCGCGACCACCATCCGCTTGGTCACTGTCGGCCGTTCCGGAGCCGGAGGGTTAGTGCACCGCGCTCAGTGCGCTGCGCTGTTGTCGGCCGTCCGTGCGCCCGCGCGGGCGCTGTCGACGTAGGCCTTGATCTGATCATCGGTCAGGGACCCGGCCACCATCCGGTTCCCGATCACGAACGTGGGCGTTTGATTCACCTGGCGCCGCGTACCCTCGGCCTTGTTGGCGTCGATGTCGCGCTGGTGAACGCGAGAGTCCACGCACGAGCGCCACTTGTCCACGTCGAGCCCGATCGCCTTCGCATAGCCCTGCATCACGCTCACGGGATCGCTCGTCGCTTCCGTGTTCCAGTCGGTCTGCCCCTGGAACAGCCGGTCGTGCATCTCCCAGAACTTGCCCTGGTCGTTCGCGCAGGCCGCCGCCTCCGACGCCGCCATGGTGTTCTTGTGCTGCGGCAGGGGGAAGTCGTAGTAGGTCACGCGCGCGAGGCCGGGGTCGATGATGCGCTTCCGCACATCGGGCTCCGTCACCACGGAGTAGTTGCCGCAGGCGGGACACTCGAAGTCGGCGAACTCGAGGATCTGCACGGGAGCGTCCGGCCGGCCCATGGTGTAGCCCTTCGCCACCGCCGGGGGCAGGTTCGGGTCTACGATCGTGGCGGCGGGCGCCGCGTGCTGCCGGCTCGCGAGATACGCGAGCCCCCCGGCTCCGGCCAGGATCAGCACCAGCACCACCCCGACGAAGGATTTCGGATTCGCGGCGCCCGCACGGGCCCGGCTACTCCTGCCCCGGGTCACCATGGCTGGCCCTCCTCGTCGTCCGGCGCCCAGTCGGTCGGCTTCCATTGGGATTCCTGATTCTCCGCTTCGGAGACGATGCGCCGGTTCTCGGCGACTTCGGGCGTGTCGTAGGTCGCCCGCACTTCGTAGTGAAAGAGTTCGGTGCGCACGTCGCCGATCAACTCCATGAGTTCGTTCGTCCGGGCCAGGAGGGTCCCGGCCGCATCCAGTTCCCGTATCGTCTGCGCGAGCGTGCGAAGCAGCTCCTGGAGCTTTCGCTGCCGGGCCTCGCCGTAGGTCTCATCCGCCATGAAATCCGCCACTGCTCCCGCGCGACCCGAACCGGCCACCCACCGGCTCCGGTGCGACATTCTCGAAAGGTAGACTTCGGCCGGGCGTGCGCAAGCAATTGCGTGCGCATATCTTGCCCGCGTGCGTGAACCTGCTGCAGTGCCCGCGCTGCTGGATGAACTGGCCTGGCGCGGCTTGCTATACGACCACACCGACCGTCTAGCCGACGCGCTCGCCGCCGGCCCCGTCACTGGCTATTGCGGATTCGATCCCACCGCCGACAGCCTGCACGTGGGGAGCCTCATCCCGGTGATGGGGTTGCTCCACCTCCAGCAGGCGGGCCATCGCCCGGTGATTCTCGTCGGCGGCGGCACCGGCTTGATCGGCGACCCGAGCGGAAAGAGCAGCGAACGCCCGCTGCAGTCGCGCGATCAGATCGCCGCCAATTCGGCCGCGCTGCGGAAACAACTCGAGCGATTCCTCGACTTCACCGGCCCCCACGCGGCGCTCGTCCGCGACAACGCGGACTGGCTCGGCTCGCTCGTGCTGGTGGATTTCCTGCGCGATGTCGGAAAGCATTTCAGCGTCAACGTGATGCTGGCCAAGGATTCCGTGAAATCCCGCCTCGAGGCCGGGATCTCGTTCACCGAGTTCTCCTACATGCTGCTGCAGGCATACGACTTTCTCGAGCTGTATCGCCGCGACGGCGTGACGCTGCAACTCGGGGGCAGCGACCAGTGGGGCAACATCACCGCCGGAATCGAGCTCATTCGCCGCGCGTGCGCCGCCGAGGCGAACGGACTGGTGCTGCCTCTGGTGACGACCGCGACCGGGACCAAATTCGGCAAGACGGAAGCGGGCGCGGTGTGGCTCGACCCGGCGCGCACGTCGCCCTACCAGTTCTACCAGTTCTGGATCAACAGCGACGACCGCGACACCGGGCGGTACCTCCGTTACTTCACCCTCCTCCCGCGCGACGCGATCACGGCGCTCGACGCCGAGATGGCCGCCAACCCCGCGCGCCGCGACGCCCAGCAGCAACTCGCGTTCGATGTCACGGCGCGCGTGCACGGCGAAGACGCCGCCCGGACGGTCGCTGAGGTCTCGCGCACGCTCTTCGGCGGCGGCGATCCGCGCACGCTGTCGGCGCGCGCCCTGGAGGTGCTGGCGGCCGAGATCCCGTACGCGGAGGTGAGCCGCGCGGAATCGTTCGACACGCTCGACCTCTTCTGTGCGGTGCGTATGGCCCCTTCCAAGGGTGCGGTCCGGCGCCTGCTGGAGCAGGGCGGCCTCTCGGTCAATGGCCGCAAGCTCCCGTCCACCGACCGCACCATCGCCGCGGCGGAGGCCCTGCCCGGCGGGTATTTCCTCCTGCGCAAGGGATCGCGCGACTACGCGCTGGCCCGGCTGGCAGGATAGCCATCCGGTGGCGAACGCCGCCAGCGGCGGTGATGCCACAGATATTGCTCGGGGTACGCCCGCACCCAGCGTTCCAGCACCGCCGTGTACCGGGCGACCACCGCGTCGACATCGCGCTCGCGGTCGCCCGTCTCCACGATGTCGACCGCCTCGACGAGCGCCCGGTATTTCCCGCCCGGCAGCCGGACCGCGGTTCCCGCCACCACCGGCACGCCCGAGCGCAGCGCAAACACGCCCGGGCCGCGCGGTGTCTTGGCCGGCCGGCCGAAGAATGGAACGAACGTGGATGCCATTCCCTTCGTCCCTTGATCCGCGACCATCGCGACGACATGGCCTGCGCGCAGCGCCCGCGGGATCCGCCGGACTGCGTCCGAGTCCGCGATCACCGCCACGCCGGCTCGCTCTCTCGTGGACGTGAGGTACCGGTCGAAGATCGGATTGGTCATGCGGCGCGTCACGCCTTCGATCGGCATGCCCCGCGCCGCGATGTAGGAGCCCGCAAGCTCCCAGTTGCCGATGTGGCCCGTGACCACGATCACGCCCTTCCCCGCCGCGTGCGCCTGCGCCAGCACGTCCCAGTCGCCCTGCCCGTCGAACATCGAGATGACCCGCGCCGGCGTCAGCGTCGGGAGCAGCGCCGCCTCGGCGGACGTCCTCCCGAGGTTCTCGTACGACGCCCGCGCGACCTGCCGCACGCGCTCCTGGTCCCAGTCCGGAAACGCCGCTGCGATCTGGGTCTCGACCACGCGCCGGCGGATGCCGAGCGGGCGATACCCGAGGGCCGCGATCCGCGCGCCTGCCGACACCGCGCGATCCCACGACATCATGCCGAGCAGCGCCACCGCCGTGCGCGCGGCGCCGTACTCGATCGCGTCCGCGACCGTCGCCACTAGACCGCCACCGGTGGCGCGGCCGCGCCGCGACGCACCGCGACGGCGTCCGCCGCGAAGCCGCGCACGTCGCTCGCGACACGGTCCCAGTTGAAATGCGAGAGCGCATCCGCACGCCCGGCCGCGCCCATCGCTCGCCGCCGGGATGGGTCCGCGAGCAAAGACCCGATCGCGGCGGCCACAGCGGACACGTCGGACGGTGCCACGACGAGTCCGGTGCGTCCGTCTCGCACCGCCGACCGCACACCGCCCGAGTCGCCGGCGACACTGGGAATGCCACTCGCCGCAGCCTCCACGAACGCGATCCCGAAGCCCTCGGCGTTGATCCCGGCATCCACCCGCGAGAGTCCGACGTATACGGTCGCGGCGGCGTAGGCGTCCGCGATCTCGGCGTCGGTCAGGCCGCCCGCGAACACTACGCGGCCCGCGAGCCCCAGCGATTCCGCCATCGCGGCGAGACGGGGGCCGTCCTCGCCGCGGCCGATGATGAGATAGCGCAGAGTGGGCCACTGGCCGGCGAGCGCCGCCATCCCGCGAAGGGCGACATCGATCCCCTTGTGCGGCACGAGCCGCGCCACCGTGAGCAGCAACGGCCCGTCACCAAGCCCGAGCCGCGACCGCAAGGTGCTGGTATCGCGCCCGGGGTGAAAAAACGCCGGATCCGTGCCCAGTGCGTTCGTCAGAATGGGCGGCAGCCTCTGGACCCCCGCGGCCCGCATCACGTCCGTTGCCAGCCCGGCGCTCCATTCGGAGATCGCCACCACCCCCGCGCTGTCCTCGAAGATCCGCCGCGCGGTCCACCGCTTGAGCGCACTGGCGCGGAGCTTTCGCTGCTCCCGCAGGAGATCACCGCCGTACACGTAGACGAGATATGGAACACCGGTGACATGATGCGCCCACCACGTGGGATATCCCGCGGGACGGATGTTGCCGCAGTGCACGATGTCCGCGGCGGCCGGCGTACCGCCGCCGCGCCGACGATCCGTACAGCGCGGCACCAGCCAGCGGGCCCATCGAGCCTGGTTGAATACGGTCTTCGCGCCACGGAATGGAAACGGCTGGCGATCGATCTCGTACGGCTCCGACGCGTCGAATGCCGCCGCTGCGGCCTCATGGCCCGCGTCGGCAGCGACGGTCGAGACGGTGACGCTCTCCGGCGCCAGACGCCGGCACAACTCGACGTGCCGCCGCGCCATCCCGCCGCCCATCGGGGGGTAGTCCTGCGTGATGAACAGATGCCGGAGCGCCACCGTGGCGGCCACGTTATGCCTGCCACCGCGTGCGGTCGCGTGCACTGTCGGCGGCCTCCTGCAGCGCATCGATCATGGCCGTTTCCGTGTATTCTCGCGCCACTCGCGCCCGCCCCGCACTCCCCATCGCCCGGCGGCGATCGTCCTGAGCGAGGAGTTCCGCCACGACAGCGGCCGTGCCCGGAGTATCGCCCGGGTTCACGAGCGTACCGGTGATGCCATCCGCCAGGTAGCGGCCCGCGACCGTGCCGCGATCGGCGAGGACCGGAATCCCCATCGCCATCATGTCGAGCGAGGTGAACCCGCCGGTGTCCTCGGTCGCGACGACCCACCCCAGGTGCGCCGCCTGCAGCACCGCGAAATCATCGTCTCGCTCACCGAGGTATGCCACACGCCGCCCGAGCCCGAGCGACGCGGCGTGCATCTTGAGATCCTCGTCGGTGGATTCAGCGCCCAGGATCGCGAGATGCAGCTCCGGATGACGTGGCGCGAGGAGCGCCAACGTGCGCAAGACCGTGGCCACCTGCGCCTTGCCGCTCGCGTCGTAGGCGCAGACAATGAGCTTGGCATCCGCGCTCGTCGCGCCCAATGCAACCAGCGGGACGGCCCGTAGCTCGTCGTATCGCGACACATCGACGCCCAGGTCGGCGACCACCGGGTCGCGAGCCCGTGCCGGCCTGGGTACCGCGTCCGCCTCCGGCTGGGTCGTGAACACGAAACCGCCCGTCGCGAGGCGCAGCGCCACGCTGGTGGCACGGCCGACCGCTGGGCGGGTCCCCGCCGGCACGCGCCGGACGACGCCCCCACGCGCCGCGATGCGCATCGCGAGCGAGACGTCGAGCTGTTCCTGCTCGGTGTGCACGAACACCGTCTCGATGAAGCGTTCGGTCAGCAGGCGCTGGAGGCGCCACCCGCGGCTGACGATCGGTCCGGACGTCTCGAGCGCGACGACGTCGCAACCCTCCGCGGCCGCGCGTGCCTCCACTGGGCCGCCGCCCCGGCACGCGAAGGTGACCTGATAGCCGCGGGCCGCCAGACCGCGGGCGGCGGCCACGAATACGCGGGCACCCCCCGTCCAGACCGGCGCGGAGTAGTAGAACATGACGCGCATGTGCTACTCCGCGACGCCGTCGATGCCGCCGGCGCCCTCGCCCGCGCGAAACTGCAGCGTGTACAACCGGTGATAAGCACCCTTGACGGCGAGCAAGCCGGCATGCGTGCCGCGCTCGACGATCCGCCCCCGGTCGAGCACCAGGATCTGGTCGGCGTGGGTGATCGTCGACAGCCGGTGCGCGATCACGAACACGGTGCGGCCCGTCAGCAACCGGTCGATCGCTTCCTGGACAAGCCGCTCGCTCTCGGTATCGAGCGACGACGTGGCCTCATCGAGGATGAGGATCGGCGGATCGGTGAGCAGCGCCCGGGCGATCGCGAGACGCTGCCGCTGTCCGCCGGAGAGCCGCGTGCCGCGCTCGCCGAGCACGGTCTCGTATTTGTCGGGCAGCTCCGTGATGAACGCATGCGCATTCGCGGCGCGGGCCGCGCTCTCGATCTGCGCATCGCTGTACCGGTCATCGCTCCCGTACGCGATGTTGCGCCGCACCGTGTCGTTGAAGAGCACCGTGTCCTGGCTCACGATCCCGGTGAGCGCGCGGAGCGAGGGAAGCCGGATGGTGGCGGTGTCGATGCCGCCCAGGAGGATGCGGCCCTCTGTTGGCTGCACGAAACGCGGGATCAGGTCGACCAGGGTGCTCTTCCCGGCACCGCTCGCACCGACCAGGGCCACGATCTCTCCGCGGCGTGCCGTGAACGACACGTCCGAGAGGACGGTCTCGCCGCCGGGGTCGTAGGCGAAGAACACGTGATCGAAGGCCACCGAGCCGAAATCGGCCGGCGCATCGCGCGTCCCGCGATCCAGCGCGGTCTCGGTGGGTTCGTCGAGAATGTCGAAGATGCGTTCCGCGGACGCCAGCGATGCCTGCGCCACCGTCGGCAGTTGCGTCACCTGCTTGAGCGGCTGCAGCAGCTTCATCATGCTCAGGAGGAAGACCAGGAGCTCCGAGCCGCCCAGCACATGCAGCACCAGCACCTGCCGGGCGCCGTACCAGAGAAGCCCGACCAGCACCACCGTGCCCAGAAACTCGGTGATCGGCTGCGACAGGAGCGCGAGCGTCGCGACCCGCACCAGCCGGCGCGAGTACTGGCCGCTGGCCTCCACGAAGCGGTCCTCCTCGTACGCCTCGGCGCGGAACGACTTCACCAGCCGCATGCCCGAGACGATCTCCTGGAGTACGCTCAGCATCTCGCCGTAGTCATCCCGGAGCCGGCGGTGATTCTTCCGCAGCTTGCGCAGGATCGGCTGCAGGAAACCGGTGATCGCGGGCGCGATGATGAGCGCGACCAGCGACAGACGCCAGGAGATCGCGAACATGATCGCGATGTCGACGAGGATGAGCGCGGCGCTCTGGATTCCGGACGTGACCAGTTGGGTGATCAGGCTTTTGGTCTGATCGGTGTCCGCGAGGATGCGTGCGGTGATCTGCCCGCCTTTGGTCCGCAGGAAGTACGGCAGCGGCAGGCGCTGCAGGTGCGCGTACACCACGTTGCGCATGTCGCGCGTCACGAACTCCTGCAGTTTCGCGCCGAGCTGGCCTCCATACCACACCAGGAGGTTCTTCGCCGACACCACCGCGAGGATGATGAGCATCACGCTTTCCAGCGACCGCATTTTGTTCTGCGGATCGAGCAACCAGCCGATCGTGAAATTGACGAACCGGGTAAGCTGTCCTCCGCTCGCGGGAAGCGCCTGCAGACCGAACAGGGCATTGAGGAACGGGATCAGGAGCGCCATCGAGAACCCGTCGAGCGCCGCGCCCACCACGTTGCTCGTGATGGCGCCCGCCATGAGTGCCCGATGCGGGTGCAGGAAGGTGAGAAGCCTCCTGTACATGCCGCTCTTCGGAGTGCCCGGGCGTGAGGCCGCTGCAGCCACCGGGCGCGCCGCGGCTGCAGCGCCGGACGATGGCTCCGGCGCCGCGGCGGGCGGGCGTATGGCGGTGGTACTCACTGGCGCCGCTCCACGGGCGGCTGCGACTACCGGCGCGGTGTAAGCAACGCCACGGGGAGGATCATCTCCTCGGGCGTCACGCCGCCGTGCAGGAACGATCCACGGTACCGGCTCTGGTATTCGCGCAGCTTGGTCGGATAGACGAAGAACGAGTCACCCGTCGCCAGCAGCGTATGCGCCCCCATCCCGCGGTGCGGTAACCGAAGCCGGTCGGCGTTGGGAAACATCAGGGCCTGGTCGGATCGCTCGGCGCGGACGTCCTCGCCGAATTTGTAGCGCAGATTCGCCGTCGCGTCGCGCTTGGCGTAGACGGTTGCCGGCGTCTGGCAGTGGATCGATCCGTGGTCGCTGGTCAGGACGACCGTGATCTTCCGTCGTGCGGCCTCCTTGAGGACACCGAGGAGCGCCGAACGCTGGAACCACTGCACCGTCAGTTGGCGGAGCGCGATCTCGTCACGGGCCACTTCGTAGAGGATCGCGGACTCGCTGCGGCCATGGGTCAGGAGATCCACGAAGTTGAACACGAACGCACTCACACCCTCGGGGGCGATCGCGGAGTTGAGCCGGCGGTCCAGCTCATCGGAGTCCGCCGCGGTCGAGATCTTGGCGTAGCGCACCGGCCCCGCGTGCCCCGCTTCGGCCAGTTGGGCTTCCAGCAACTCCCGCTCGTGCGCATTGAGCGTCTCGTCCTCGCGGACGCCCGGCCCCCACCAGTCGGGGAACCGGGCCGCGATCTCGCCGGGAAAGAGCCCGCTGAACAGCGCGTTGCGGGAATACGGAGTGGCCGTGGGCAGCACCGCGAAGTGATGCGTCACCTCCACGTCGAACAGCGGCGCGAGGAGCGGCTCGAGTGCCAGCCACTGATCCAGCCGCAGGCAATCGACGACCACGAAGACGGCGGCCCCGTGGCGCTGGAGCACCGGCAGCAGAAACTCGCCAATGACGTCGACGGACAGCGGCGGCCGGTCTCCCTCCAGGTGCTCGAGCCACGCCGGATACGCCGCCGCCATGTAGGCGGCGAACTCGCGGTGCATGTCGGCGTAGAGTCCGCGGAGCGACTCGTACAGCCCAGTCTCGCCCGCGGCCGCCAGCTCGACGTCCCACACCATCAATTCGCTGTACCGCTCGACCCAGCCGCGCCAGTTGAGGGGACGTGCGCGTTCGAGCTCGATCGCCCGGAATCGCTCCACGAACCGGCGCGCCATCGCCTGCTGGCGGATGCGCGGCCCGTCCAGGATCCGCCGCACGGCGGCCAGGACCTGGCGCGGATTGATCGGCTTGGTCAGGTAGTCGCGGACGTTGGCGCCGATGGCCTCCGTGAGCGTGGCGTCCTCTTCGCTCTTGGTGACCATCACGACCGGCACGTTGGGCGCGAGTTCCCGAAGTTCGCGGTAGGCTTCCAGGCCACGCTTGCCCGGCATCTGCTCGTCCAGCAGCACCACGTCGAACGCACGACGACGGAGCAGCTCGATGGCGTCGTCGGCGTTGCTCGCCATCTCGACGTCATACCCGCTCTCGCCCAGAAAAATCCGATGCGATTCCAGCAGGTCCGCCTCGTCATCGACCCACAAGACGGCCTTCCGCGCTGGCGGAGCCTTGGTCAGCGGAGGCGAAGCGGGGGGCGGGGGCATCTCGTGCGCAATGTACCGTTGATCTCTACATTCCTGTAGGTGTTGGCCACTCTCCCACCGTACGCCTTGGCGGCGCCCGTGTTCCGCTTTCGTGCACTCGCGGGACTCGCGGGCCGGCGGCCGCTCGGTGGTGACCGCGAGGTGGCGGTCGCGGCCTTCGTCGCGGCGCGGCTCGCCGCCGCCGCCCTGCTGCCCGTCCCGCTCCCCGCGGAAGCCCGCACCGCTCGCGCCACGGGCGCGCGCGCCTGGCTCGCGGCCGTCGCCGTTCCCGCCCCGGCGCGTGGTCCCCTGGCTCGCGTGATCGATGCCTCGGGCCGCGACGATCGCGCGGCTCTGGCCGCTGCGGTCCGCTCGCTGATCGATGCCGTCAGCCGTTGTCTCGACGGAGCCGCGCGCCGCGAGTTGGACGCGCTCGTGAAGGATTTGGACTCGCCGTAAGCCGCGGCCGCCGCGGCGCGGCGCTCCCTGCGCGGCTCCGGGCATCGCGGCGCCAGGTATACGTGGCGCCACGTATATTAGGCAGGCACCCAGCAACGCCGGCGAGACCCGATCGACGCGACTCGCTGCCGGGTCGCGCGCGGTTTGCCAGGACCCCACCACCGCCCACCGCCCTTCCCATGGCCGGTCACAGCAAGTGGAAGCAGATCAAGCACTACAAAGCCGCGGCCGATGCCAAGCGCGGCGCGCAGTTCACGAAGCTGATCCGCGAGATCACCGTGGCGGCGAAGCAGGGCGGCGGCGATCCCGCTGGTAACCCGCGCCTCCGCACCGCCATCGAGTTGGCCCGTGCGGCATCGATGCCCAAGGACAACATCGAGCGCGCGGTCAAGAAGGGCACGGGAGAGCTCGAAGGCGTCCAGTACACGGAGGTCATGTACGAGGGCTACGGTCCGGGCGGCGTCGCGCTCATGATCCAGGCGGTCACGGACAATCCGACGCGCACGGTCGCCGAGATCCGTCACAAGCTGTCGCGTGGCGGCGGCAACCTCGGCTCCACCAATTCCGTCGCCTGGATGTTCGAGCGCAAAGGCCTGGTGACGATGGACGCCGCGGCGCAGGACGAAGATGCGCTGATGGAAGCGGCGCTCGATGCGGGCGCCGAAGACGTTCGCCGCGATGACGACCAGTTCGTCGTCACGACCGACCCCGCCGCGGTGCACGCCGTCCGCGGCGCGCTCGAAGCCCACGGCATGCGCGTCGCCGCCAGCGAGATCGCGTGGCTGCCCAAAACCACGGTCCGCGTCGAAGGCAAGACGGCCGAGTCGCTCATCCGATTGCTCGAAGACATCGACGAATTGGACGACGTTCAGAAAGTGGACGCGAACTTCGACATGGATGTGGCCGACATGGCGAGTGCGTGACCATCCTCGGGATCGACCCCGGCACCGCCACCACCGGGTACGGTGTGCTGCGCCAGGTGGAGGGGCCCCGGCGCGCGGTCCTCGTGGAATGCGGCGTCATCCGCACCTTCCCGCGCGATCCGCTCGCGGCGAGACTGCGCGCCATCTATGAGGGCGTCGCTGCGCTCATCGAGCGGCACCATCCCGATGTGCTCGCCGTGGAAGACGTCTTTTACGCCCGCAACGTCCGCACGACCGTGGTCCTCGGACACGCGCGCGGCGTGATCCTGCTCGCCGGCGCCCAGGCCGGCATCGGCATCCACGAGTTTCCGCCCGCGACGATCAAGAAGGCGGTGGCTGGCTCCGGCGGGGCCACCAAGGAGCAGGTGCAATTCATGCTGACTCGCCTCTTGCGCCTGAAAACGGCCCCGCGTCCGAGCGACGCGGCGGACGGCGTGGCCGCCGCGCTCACGTATTGCCTCGAAGGTCCCCCGATCCGGCTGGCCGTGGTGCGCCTCCCGGCACCGAGCATGGCCCGCGCGTGATCAGCCAGGTCACCGGCCGCCTGATGGCCAAGGAGATCGATCGCGCCGACGTCATGACCGAGGGGGGCGTGGCGTATGACGTCGCGATCCCGCTGCCGGTATTCGAGTCGCTCCCGGCCGTTGGCGATCCCGTCACGTTGCACACGCACCTCGTGGTGCGCGAAGACGCCTGGCAGTTGTTCGGGTTTTCCACTCCCTACGAGCGCCAGGTGTTCCGGGCCGTGCTCGCGGCCAAGGGCGTGGGTCCCGCGCTCGCGCTCAGCCTGCTGTCGTCCCTCTCCGCCGACCGGCTGATCCAGACCATCCGGGACCGCGACATCGCGACGCTGCAGACGGTGCCGCGCGTCGGACGGAAGAAGGCCGAACAGCTCGTCCTCGACCTCGCGGACAAGCTGGATGAGTTGTACGCGGCGGCCGCTCGCGATCGCGGGCCGGGGACGCGACTCCCAACTCCCGCCGCCGAGGACGCGATCCTCGGACTCCTCCGGCTCGGCTACGGCCGGGCCGACGCGGAACGCGCGGTCCGCGGCGTCCTCGAGTCCGGCGACGGCGACGGATCGGTGCCGAATCTCATCCGCAGCGCATTGGCGGTCATCACCAAGCGCTGAGGCCAGTCACCGCTCGCCTTTTCGGCGTTCATTCGGCATATATTCGATCCCATGACAGCCACCGCGCCTCGCCACGAAATCACGACACCTGACGAGTTGCCTGAAGAAGGGCCGGTCGAGCTGTCGCTCCGGCCCCAGCGTCTCGCGGAGTTCATCGGACAGGCCAAGGTCAAGGACTCGCTGCGGATATATATCGATGCGGCCATCGTCCGGCGCGAGCCGCTCGATCACACGCTGTTCTTCGGACCCCCGGGCCTTGGCAAGACCACGCTCGGCGAGCTCATCGCTCGCGAGCTGGGCGTCAACATCCACACCAAATCCGGTCCGTCGCTGGAGAAGCCCGGTGACCTGGTGGGCACCCTGACCAATCTCCGCGCCGGTGACGTGTTGTTCATCGACGAGATCCACCGCCTCCGGCCCATCATCGAGGAGTTTCTGTATCCGGCGATGGAGGACTTCAAGATCGAGATCCGGCTGTCGGACGGCCCCAAGGCGCAGACCATCACCATGCCGGTCGAACGGTTCACACTCATTGGTGCGACCACCCGGCTGGGCATGCTGACGCCGCCGTTGCGCGCGCGGTTCGGCATCGAGCAGCGCCTCAACTACTATCCGGCGGCGGACCTGGAGACGATCGTGCGCCGCACCGCCGATGTGCTCAAGGTGGCGATCGATGCTGGGGGCACGGCCGAGATCGCGCGGCGCGCGCGCGGCACGCCCCGGGTCGCGAACCGGCTGCTCCGCCGCGTGCGGGATTTTGCGCAGGTGCGCGCCGACGGCATGATCAGCGAGAGCGTGGCTCAGAGCGCGCTCCAGATGCTCGATGTCGACCAGCTCGGACTGGATGACATGGACTCCCGCATCCTCCGCACGATCATCGAGAAGTACGATGGAGGCCCCGTGGGGATCGGCACCATCGCCGCCGCCGTCGGTGAGGATCAGGGCACGATCGAGGAAGTCTACGAGCCCTTCCTCGTGCAGAACGGCTTCCTGAATCGCACGCCACGCGGACGCATGGCCACGGCCCCGGCGTATCGGCACTTCGGGTACGCGGCACCCGCCGGGATCGCCCAGCCGGAGCTGTTTGGCAATTAGCGCGTTGCCACGATCGCGCGGCCGTCCGCGCGCGGATCGCCGCTAATCCATCCGCCGGCCGCCATGTACCGCACGTCTGACTATGATTTCACGCTGCCGGCGGACCGGATCGCCCAAATACCGGCCGATCCGCGCGACGCGAGCCGCCTGATGGTCCTGGACCGGGCCAGCGGCTCGATCTCGCACCGGACCTTTCGTGACCTCGGGGACATCATCCCGCCGGGCGACGTCCTCGTCCTGAACACGACGCGAGTCTTTCGCGCGCGTCTCCTCGGGACGCGCGACGGCTCCGGCGCACCCGCCGAAGTGCTGCTCCTCAAGGCACACGGCGACGCCCGGTATGAGGCGCTCGTGCGGCCCGGGGGCAAACTCGGGCCCGGACGCGTCATCACCGTCTCCCCCGAGCTGTCGGTCGAGGTCGAGCAGGTCACCGAACGCCGTACGCGCATCGTGCGGCTCCGCACCGCCCTGGCGGTGGACCTGGCGATCGACCGGTATGGACACGTGCCGCTGCCGCCCTACGTGACGCGTGCCGACACGCCCATCGATGCGGACCGCTACCAGACGGTTTATGCCCGCGAGCGCGGATCCGTCGCGGCGCCGACGGCCGGGCTGCACTTCACGCCCGGAATCCTCGCGACACTGGCGCACCGCGGCGTCGAGCGCGCGGATGTCGTGCTGCACATCGGTGCGGGCACGTTCAAGCCGGTGGAGACGGACGATCCCTCCGAGCACCGCATGCACGAAGAGTGGTACAGCGTCCCGCCGGAGACCGCGCGCGCCGTAGCCGCCGCACGCGGCCGTGGCGCCAGGGTGTGGGCCGTCGGCACGACCACGGCCCGGACGCTGGAGAGCGCCGCGTCGGCGGATGGCCACGTGACCGCCGGCAGCGGTGAGACGCGGCTGTTCATCCGTCCGCCGTTCGCGTGGAAGGCCGTGGACCGGCTCATCACCAACTTTCATTTACCGCGCTCGACGCTGCTCATGCTCGTGGCCGCGTTCGCCGGCTATGACCTGACGATGCGGGCGTATCGCGAGGCCGTGGAATCCGGCTACCGGTTTTTCTCCTACGGCGACGCCATGCTGGTCACGTGACGGAAACGACTGCGACAGCTCCCTTCTCGTTTTCCGTGGCCGCGACCGCGGGCCGCGCGCGCGCGGGCGTCTTCATGACACCGCACGGCCCTGTCGAAACGCCGGCGTTCATGCCGGTCGGCACGCTCGCCACCATCAAGGCGCTCGATCCGGCGGAGGTCCATTCCGCGGGCGCGCGGATGATCCTCGCCAATGCGTATCACCTGCACCTCCGCCCCGGCGACGAGGTGATCCGGGACCTTGGAGGTCTGCACCGGTTCATGGGCTGGGACGGACCCATCGTCACCGACTCCGGCGGATTCCAGGTGTTCTCGCTGGAGACGCTGCGCACGGTCGACGAGGACGGCGTCGATTTCAGGAGCCACCTCGACGGATCGCGGCGCCGGTTCACGCCGGAGTCGGTGATGCGCATCGAACGGAACCTCGGCGCCGACGTGATCATGCAGTTCGATCACGTCGTTCCCGGGCAATCGAGCCTGGACGTGGCACGAGACGCGTCGGAGCGCAGCATTCGGTGGCTGGTCCGCTGCCGCGACGCCTTCGGCCGCCTCTCGGCCGATCAGCCGGCACTTCGCCAGGCGCTGTTCCCCATCGTCCAGGGCGGCATCCACACCTCGGTTCGGCAGGCGGCGGCCCAGACGATTACCGGCCTCGGACCGTGGGCCGGCTTCGGCATCGGCGGGCTGTCGGTCGGCGAATCCAAGGAGGACACCTACGCGATGGTCGACGCCGTGGATGAGGTGTTGCCCCGTGACCGGCCACGCTATCTGATGGGGGTCGGATTTCCAGGCGACCTCCTCGCCGGCATACAGCGCGGCGTGGATCTCTTCGACTGCGTGGCACCGACCCGGATGGGACGCAACGGGACCGCGTTCACGAGTGCCGGCCGTGTCAACGTGCGGCGGGCCGATTTCCGTGATGACGCGGGCCCGCTGGACGCCGAATGTGGCTGCTCGACATGCACCCGTTTCTCGCGCGCCTACATCCGGCACCTGTTCGCCGCGGACGAGATGCTGGGGCCGCGCCTTCTGTCCCTGCACAATGTAGATTTCCTGATGTCGCTCGTCCGCTCAGCGCGCGCGGCCATTGTGGCCGGGACTCCGTTTCCCGCCGCACCCCCCGACAGCGCGCCGGGCGCGGCGTGATCCTGGCTCCGCCCCTTCCACCCCACATGATTCCATGAATTCCGCCGCTGCGCCGCAATTGCTGATGTACGCGGCCATTTTCGCGATCTTCTACTTCGTGCTTCTTCGCCCGCAACAGCAGCAGAAGAAGAGACTCGAAGAGCTGATGCTCGGCGTGAAGAAAGGCGACGAGGTCGTCACGGCCGGCGGGATCGTCGGCGACGTCATCTTTATCAAGACCGCGGGAACGGACGGCACGCCATCGCTCGACGACCGCATCACCATCAAGTCGGGCGAATCCCGGCTCGTCGTCGAGCGCGGACGCATCGCACGGGTCGTCACCGGGGGCGCCTCGACGGCGGCCACCGGCAAGTCCGCCACGTCGGGCTCCGGCGGCTGATCCCGGGGGGACGCGACCAGTGAGCCTGCTCGACATCCACGTCCTCGGTGCCCCGATCCTCCGCCAGGAGACCAACCCGGTCACCGTGGTGACCGATGACGTCCGCCGGCTGATCGCGGACATGTTCGACACGATGTATGCAGCACGCGGGATCGGTCTCGCCGCACCCCAGGTCGGCCGGACGGAGCGCGTAACCGTCATCGATGTCGGGCGCGACAAGGCGCCGCCTCAGCCGATCGCACTGATCAACCCGGAAATCGTGCTGCAGGAAGGCTCAGTTCGCGGCGAAGAGGGGTGTCTGTCGATCCCCGAGGTGTACGGGGACGTCGACCGCGCCGCACGCGTCGTCGTCCGCGCGCTCGATGGCGACGGCCAGCCCTTCGAGATCGAAGGCACCGACCTGCTCGCCCGCTGTCTCCAGCACGAGATCGACCATTTGCACGGCAAGCTGTTCATCGACTACCTGAGCATCCTCAAACGGCGCGCCGCCCTCGCCAAATGGGAAGAGCAGAAGGCGAAGTATCCCGCCCTGATCCGCACGGTCGTGCCCGTGTCCGTCGTCGCTGGACGGCCCGACGCCGAGGAGACGTGAGGGGCGCGGGCTGTTGCGCGGGCTGTTGGCCGTCAGGCACCAGACGCTAGCCAAGCCCGCGCGGATCGCCCTGTGAGACTCCTGTTCTGGGGCACGCCCGAATTCGCCACACCGTCATTGCTCGCCCTGTTGGGCGAGGGCTTCGACGTGGCCGGCGTCGTCACGCGGCCCGACAAGCCCCAGGGACGATCGCGCTCCCGTCTCATCCCCTCCCCGGTCAAGCAGATCGCCACGGCCGAGAAGATTCGGGTGCTCCAGCCGGCCCGGGCAAACAGCCCCGAGTTTCTCGCGGAGATTCGCACGCTGCGGCCGGATGCCTCCGTCGTAGTGGCGTACGGCCACATTCTCACCCCCGACGTGATCGGCGTGCCCCGCCGGGGCACGTTCAACGTGCACGCGTCACTGCTTCCCGCCCTCCGCGGCGCCGCGCCGATCCAGGCCGCCATACGGCACGGACTGGCCGAGACCGGCATCTCGGTCATGCGGGTCGTGCCGGCACTCGACGCCGGCCCCGTGATCCTTCGCATCGCCACTCCCATCGCCGCCGACGAGACGTACGGTGAGCTCTCTCTCAGGCTCTCGGAGCTGGGCGCCCAGGCACTCATCGAGGCGCTGGCGCTGATCGACATCGGAGCCGCGCGCGAGACCCCGCAGGATGATGCGGTCGCCACGTACGCGCCGAAACCGGGCCCCGGAGCGGTCGCGGTGGACTGGGCGCAACCCGCCACCGAGATCTCCCGGATGATTCGGTCCGTGGATCCCAGACCCGGCGCCGTCACCACCGCCGCGGCGGGACCGGTGAAGCTCTTCGGCGCGCAACTGCTACCCGATTCCGGCTTCGCGGAAGGCCGGCGGGAGGCGCCCCCGCCCCACGGCGCCGTGCTCGCCATCGACGACGCCGGCATGGCGGTCGCCTGCGGGAGCGGGGCCGTCCGCATCGCGCAGGTGCAGCCCGCGGGACGCCCGCTCATGACCGCCGCCGATTGGGCCCGCGGCCGCGGGATCAGCCCCGGCCAACGGCTCGGCGCGTGACCGCCATCCCCGTCGTTCACGCGGTCACCAGCGACGAAATCATCATGCGGGACGATTTTCTCTCCCGCGCATCTGGCATCATGCGCGTGCTTGGGCCCCGGGGCGCCGTTCACCTGCGGGCGTCGGCGGTGACCTCGCGCCAGTTGCACCAGCTCGCCGCCTCACTCGCGGCCCTGCAGGAAACGACCGGCGCATGGCTCGTCGTCAATGACCGGGCCGATATTGCCCTGGCCAGCGGGGCTCGCGGGATCCAGCTCACCTCGCGGTCCATGGACGCCGCCGATGCCCTGCGCGCAGTACGCGCGACCGCCCCCGGGACGCCAGTGCCCGCATTCGGCCTGAGCGTGCACGGACCGCAGGAGGCACGCGACACGGGCGACGGCAGCGGTATCTCATGGCTCGTCGTCGGACACGTGTTCGACACACCATCGCACGCCGGCGAGGCCGCGCGTGGCGCCCACATGCTTCGCGACGTTTCCGCCGCCACGACGCTGCCCGTGATCGCGATCGGTGGTGTACGTGCGACGCACATCGGCGAGCTCCGCGAACACGGCGCGTACGGCGTAGCCGCGATCCGCGGCATCTGGCGCGCGGACGATGCCGAATCCGCCGCCGCCGAGTATCTTTCGGCGTATGACGCCGTCCAAAACACAGGGACCAACGGCGGAGCGTGAGCGGGCGGCCGCGGGCTTCGCGGGACGTCCGGATACCGCCGCCGGCCCCGTCGAGATCACGGTCAACGGGAAGCGCCGGACGATGGCCGATGCGGCCACGATCGGCGACCTGCTCCGCGAATTGGACCTCGACCATCGGATGATCGTCGTTGAACACAATGGGCAGATTCTCCGGCATGATGTCTCCGCACCGGCGCACGTGCTGCACATGGGCGACGTCGTCGAGCTCGTTCACTTCGTTGGGGGTGGCTGACCCGTGGTGACCGCCGTCACATCGCTTGCCGAGCTGTCGGCCTCCGGCGCGCCGCTCACGATCGCTGGACGGGAGTTTCGGTCGCGGCTGATGGTCGGTACCGGCAAGTACGCCTCCACCGCACTGATGCGTGACGCGATCGCGGCATCGGGCGCCGAGGTCGTCACGGTCGCCGTGCGGCGCGTGGATCTCGACCGGTCCAACGACGAGAGCATCCTCGCGCACCTCGACACGTCGCGGTACTTCCTCCTCGCGAACACCGCCGGCTGCTACTCGGTCGCGGATGCGTGCCGGTACGCACGGATCGCTCGCGCGGCCGGATTCAACGAGTGGGTCAAGCTCGAAGTCATCGCCGACGAGGCGACGCTGCTCCCCGATCCGGTCGGCGTCGTGGAAGCCACTCGCGCGCTGGCCGCCGAGGGGTTTCAGGTCCTGGCGTATACGAACGACGATCTGATCACGGCACTCCGCCTCGAGGATGCGGGCGCCGCCGGCGTGATGCCGCTCGCATCGCCGATCGGATCGGGACTTGGACTCCTCAACCCCTATGCCATCCGCACGATCAAGCACCGCCTCAGCGTGCCGGTGATCGTCGATGCCGGTGTCGGCACGGCTTCCGATGCCTGCGTGACGATGGAGCAGGGTGTCGACGGCGTGTTGATGAACACAGGGATCGCGGCCGCGCAGGATCCGGTTCGGATGGCGACGGCGATGCGGCATGCGGTGGATGCGGGGCGGGAGGCGTTTCTCGCCGGGCGCATGCCACGGCGTGAAGTCGCGGTCCCGTCCTCGCCTCGCGCCGGAATGCTCGGATGACCGAGAAATCGCCGGGCGGCGGCGCGGGTCCGAGTTCCGGCGCCGTTCGCTTCGTCTTGCCCGCCGACGGCGTGGGAGGCACCGCATCCGGACTCCCGGCCGATCCGGCACCGGATGCCGGCCGTCCCGCAGGGACCGGCGCACCGTCCCCTGGACGCCTGCCTCGAGTCCCGATCGGTGGCATCACCGATTCGCGCGTGGCCGCCGCCGACGTCCTGGCGGATCTCCGAGGGGGAGAATTACTGGATGCCGCGTTCGACCGCCGCGCCGGACGACTCGATGCGCGAGACCGCCGGTGGACGCAGGAATTGGTCTACGGGACGCTCCGCAGGCGCGCGTGGATCGATTCGCTGCTCCTCACCCGCGTGCGCGGTGGATTAGCTCGGCTCGACGCGGACGTCACTGACCTCCTGCGGCTTGGCACCTACCAACTGCTCCACATGGGAAGTGTCCCGGCATACGCGGCGATCGCCCAGACGGTCGAGCTGACCAAACAGCGCCATGGGATCGGCGCGAGCCGCTTGGCCAACGCGGTGTTGCGCCGCCTCGATCGCGAGCGGGCCGAAGGTCCGTCGGCGCTGGATGCCGTCCCGCCCACCGATCCGCTGGACGCCCTCGCCCTCGCGTTCTCGCATCCCAGATGGCTGATCGCACGATGGGTGGCACGCTGGGGCGCTGAGGAAGCGGCAGCGCTGCTCGAGGCGAACAATGCCGAGGCGCCGGTCGTGCTTCGTCCGTACGGCATTGTGCGGGAACAGCTCGAAGCCATGCTCGAGGCAGCCGGCGTGCAGCACGAAGAGGCGCCATTCGTGCGCGACAGCATCCAACTGCGCGTGACGCCGGCGCTCACCGAGCTCGGCGCCTACCGCCAGGGGCTCTTCTTCGTCCAGGACCCCGCCGCCACGCTCGTGACGCAGTACGCCTGCGTGGCGCCGGGCAGCCTCGTGGTGGACCTGTGTGCCGCGCCCGGTGGCAAGGCGCTCGAGCTCTCGAGAGCGGCAAGCCTGGTCGTCGCGGCGGACCGTTCCATGCCGCGTGAACAGCGACTGCGCGGCAACCTGCGGAGGGTGGAGGCGCGCAACGTGGTCAGCGTCGTCGCCGATGCGATGTCCCCGCCGTTCGCGCCTGCCGATGCCGTGCTGCTCGACGCCCCCTGCACGGGGACGGGGACGTTTCGGCGGCACCCCGATGCGCGGTGGCGGCTCAAGCCATCCGATCTGGCGGTGATGGCGGCGATGCAGCGTGCCCTGCTCCGCGCGGCAGCGCGGATCGTGCGCCCGGGCGGCCTGCTGATTTACTCGACGTGCTCCCTCGAGATCGAAGAGAACGACGCACAGATCGAGAGTTTCCTCGCCGATCATCCCGATTGGGTGCTCGAGCCCCCGCCCGAAGGAGTAGTGCCCGCCGCAGTGCTCGATGCCGGACGGCTGCGGACGCTCCCGCAGCGCCACGCGGTGGACGGCGCGTTTGCGGCACGACTCCGCCGTGCCGGCGGGGCTGGCGCTTGAGCCTGGAGTCACCCGCCCGACGATTCGCCCCGTACGTCGCCGTCGCTGTGGGCGGGTTTGCGCTCGCCTACATGTTCGTGCTGCTCGTGGTCTTTCCGGCCGGCGGCCAGCCCGAGCAGGCACGAGTTCCCAACGTGCTCGGTTTGACGTTCGACGAGGCCGCGACCCGTCTCACCGCGGCGGGATTCCGCGCCCAGCAAGGTGAATCGCGGTTCAACGTCGGCTCGCCCAAGTCCACGGTGATGACCGAGACGCCCGGTCCCGAAACCAGCGCCGCCAAGGGAACACGGATCGTGATGGATGTCAGCGCCGGCCAACGGCGGATGAACGTCCCCAATGTCGTGGGGATGGATCGCGAAGCGGCGCAGCTCGCCCTCGAGAAGGTGGGGCTGGAGGTGGGCAGCGTGGCCGAGCACGAAAGCCCCCTGCCGCGCGGCGAGGTGATCACGACGTCGCCGGCTGCCGGGACGGCGTTGATTCTTCCCTCGAGCGTCTCCTTCGTGGTGAGCGCCGGTCCGGCGACGATTGAGGTGCCCTATCTCGTGGGACGTCCGTTCGGTGAGGCTCGCGCCGCGCTCGAACAGTTGGGCCTCACCGCGCAGACCGCGAACGTGGATTCCACGTCCCACGAGCCCGAGGGCGTCGTCACGTCGCAGAGCCCCACGGAAGGGACCGCTGTCGGCGCGGGTTCCGCGGTTGCGTTGACCGTCTCCCGCGGATTGCATTCACCGTGAGCGCCCGTCCATGACCGTCCGGATCGCCCCCTCGCTTCTCAGCGCCGACTGGGCTCGGCTCGCCGAGGCGGTGGCGGTTTGCGAGGCTGGAGGAGCCGACTGGATCCATCTCGACGTGATGGACGGGCGCTTCGTGCCCAATCTCACGTTCGGCGCAAAGTTCATCGAGACCGTGCGAGGTCTCACCGATCTTCCACTCGACGTGCATCTCATGGTGGTCGAGCCGGAGAAGTACTTCGATGATTTCGCGCAGGCCGGCGCGACGAATCTCAGCATTCACGCCGAGGCGGCGCCGCATCTTCACCGCCAGGTGGTCCGCATCAAGGAGTTGGGTTGCCGGGCCGGTGTGGCCGTCAATCCCGGCACATCGCTGGAAACGGTGCGCGACGTCGCCGCCATCCTCGACAGCCTGCTCATCATGTCCGTTGATCCGGGGTTCGGCGGACAGCAGTTCATCCCCCACTCGGTGGACAAAGTGGGCCGGGCGCGGGCGATGCTGTCCGCCGCGCAAAGCCGGGCGGCCCTCGAAGTCGACGGCGGTATCAACCGGGAGACGATTCCCGCATGCTGGCGCGCGGGCGCCGACACGTTCGTGGCCGGCAACGCGATTTTCGCGGCACCGGACCCGGCGGCGGAGATCCGTGCGCTGCGCGACCAATGCCGCCTGACCGTATGATCCGGGTGGAGCGGCCGTGACACTGCGGCGCCAGTGGACCGTGACGGCGGTGGTGGTGGCGGCGCTCGCCCTCGCGCTGTTCGCCCTGGACCGCGTCGTCGGGCGGCAGTTCATGCTCGTCTCGGTTGGCTCGCACGCTCCGGCATTCCGCGGCGAGACGGTCGACGGCCCGCGGCGGGAAAAGACGCTGGCCGACTATCACGGCGACGTCGTGTTGCTCAATGTCTGGGCGACGTACTGCATCCCGTGCCGGGTGGAGATGCCATCGATCGAGGTGCTGCAGAAAACGTACGGGCCTCGTGGGCTCCGGATCGTGGCCATGAGCATCGATGACACCGCCGGCGACGCCGCGATCCGCGCGTTCGCGCAGCGCTATGGTCTCACGTTCGAGATCCTTCACGACCCGACCGGTGCGATCGAGCGCGACTACCAGACGACCGGCGTGCCCGAGACATTCGTCATCGCGCGCGACGGCGTGATCCGCAAGAAGGTGATCGGGGCCGACGACTGGGGCTCGCCCGGCAACCAGGCGTTGATCGGGCAGTTGCTGCGGGAGCCGGCGGGATGATGCCGCGCGCGGTGACTCTGCGCCGCCGGTTGGCCGCCGCCGTCAGCCAGCGCCTCGGCTACAAGGCCGTCGCCCTCTTCCTCGCGATCGCGCTCTGGCTCTTCACGCACTTCAACGGCCGCCCGCCGTCGCCCTGACGCCCGTGACCCGTGTGCTCGGTATCGAGACGTCGTGTGATGAGACCTCCGCGGCGGTCGTGGACGGCGCGGGAGACGACGTCGTACTCCGCTCACTCGTGATCCTCTCGCAGGATGCCCACGCCGTGTTCGGAGGCGTCGTCCCCGAGATCGCGTCGCGCGCGCACCTCACCAGCATCGTGCCGGTCGTCCGTCGCGCGCTGGAAGAAGCCAGCCTCGGCTCCGACGGCCTCGATGCCATCGCCGTCACCTACACGCCCGGCCTCGTCGGCGCTCTGCTCGTCGGGGTGAGCTATGCAAAAGCGCTGGCGTTTGCGACCGGCCGGCCGCTGGTCCCCGTCCATCATCTCGAGGGCCACCTGTTCGCGGCCGCGCTCGAGCATCGCGACGCGATCCCCCCGTTCACGGCGCTGCTGGTGTCCGGCGGTCACACCATGGTCATCGATGTCGCCGCCTGGGGCGACTACCGGCTGCTCGGCGCCACGCGAGACGACGCGGCCGGGGAGGCGTTCGACAAGGTCGGCAAACTTCTCGGGCTGCCCTACCCGGGCGGGCGGCATGTGGAGGCACTCGCGCTGCAAGGCGTCCCAGGCCGCTACCCGTTTACCCGGCCGATGCTCCGCCAGAACCAGCGGCCCGGTGACGCGGACTATTTCGATGTCTCCTTCAGCGGCATCAAGACCGCCGTACTGCGCGCCGTCGAGGACGGCGCACACGACGCACCCGCGGATGCCGCAGCGGGGGGCGGCAGCGCCAGCGGCCAGGCGCAACGGCACGCCGACATCGCCCGCGGATTTCAGGACGCCGTGATCGGCACGCTGGTCGCAAAGACCGCGCGCGCGGCCCGCAAGTACGGGCGCACGCGCATCGTCGTTGGCGGCGGAGTGGCCTGCAACCGCGCCCTTGCCGCGGCACTCCGGCGAGAGGCAGCCGCGTTCGGCGCGACGGTGTTCACGCCCAGCCCACGCCTCGCCACCGACAACGCCGCCATGATCGCCCGGGCAGGTCTCTTTCGCCTGGCTCGCGGTGATGTCGCCACGCTGGATCTCAACGCCTACGCGACGGCCGGGCTTCCCGGTCTCCGCGCCGCGTAGCCCCGGTGTAGCTTTTCCTTCTCGTTCCCTTTCCGGGTCGCCTGTGTCCGATCTCCGCTCGCTGCTGCATCCGTTCGTACATCACGCCTTCTCGTACGATCTCGGAACCTTCCAGTTCACCGGCTTCGGCATCGCGGTGCTGCTGGCGTTCGTGATCGCGCAAATCACGTCCAGTGAGATCCTCGAGGAGCGCGGACAGGACCCGAGCGTGACATCGGATTGTGTCTTCGCGGCCGTCATCGGCGGCTTGCTCGGCGCGAAGATCTACTACGCGATCCTCACGGGCGACATCAGCAATCTGTTCCACCGCGCCGGATTCGTCTTCTGGGGCGGGCTCGTCGGCGGGATCGTGGCAACCGCGGGATTGATGCGCGTCCGCCACTGGAAGTTCACGCGCATCAGCGACGCTGCCGCTCCCGGTCTAGCCGCAGCCTACGCGATCGGCCGCACCGGCTGCTGGGCGGTGGGCGACGACTATGGACGCCCCTGGCATTCGCATTTCGCGGTCGCGTTTCCCGAAGGCGCGCCGCCGTCGACCGCGGCCAACCTCGCGGACCTCTTCCATGTGCGGATTCCGATCGGCATTCCCCCCACCGAAGTCCTGAGCGTGTATCCGACGCAGCTCTATGAAGTCGCGCTCGGATCGCTGATGTTCCTCATCCTCTGGCGCTTCCGGAACCACAAGCACGCGGAGGGGTGGCTGTTCGGCCTCTACTGCGTACTCGCGGGAATCGAGCGATTCGTCATCGAGTTCTTCCGCGCCAAGGATGACCGGTTCTTCGGGGCGTTTACCACCGCCCAGGTGATCGCGATCGCCTTCGCGGTCGGCGGCGCGGTGTGGATGTACGCCCGGCGGAACGTCACCGCGCGGACGCCCGGGATCCTCGCCTCGCCCGCCTGACTAGCGGCTGCTCGCCTTCTCTTCCATCGCGACGACCCGCTGCTGCAGGGCGTCGATCGCGGACTGCAGGGCGCCGAGGCGCTGGTCGATGTCACTGGCCGTGCCGGTGCGCTGCACCGCGGGCATGGCCCCGTTGTCTCCCGGCCCGGCCGCGACTGTCGGAAGCGTCACCGACCGCTTCGGCCAGAACGTCTTCGCCAGCGCGAACACGAGGAGGGCGATCAGAACGAGTTGGGCGAGCAGTGTTTCGACGCTCGGGAAGATCCCCATCAGGTCGACGTGCGGGAACCCGCTCAGCAGCGTGATCGGCACCGCACCGCCTTCCTGCAGCTCGCGGACGCCCTTGCCCGCGAACACGAAAGCCATGTAGTAGAGCAGCGCGCTCGTGACCGTGAAGAATGGGCGCAGCGGAATGCGCACGCCGAAGCGGTAGAAGAGCGTGAAGATGACCCCCAGCGCCGCGAATCCGACGACGATGCCGAGCGTCAGCGGGAGCGCGGTATGGCCACCCTCGTTGAACAGGGCCTGATAGAAGAGTGCCGTCTCGGCCCCTTCGCGGTACACGGCGAGAAATGCGACGAACGCCAGGGCTTGCCCACCGCCGTGCGCGAGCGCGGTGTTCACCTTCTCGCGGATGAACTGCTGCCATCGCGCGGCCTCGACCCTGGAGATGAGCCAGTAGCTCACGGAGAACAGGACGCCAACCGCCACGAGGAGCGTCGCGCCCTCGAGAATCTCGCGGCTCGCAGGCAACGCGCGGAGTAGGGTGGCGAGAATGACGGCCGTCACGCCGCTCGCCAGCAAAGCCAGCGCGGTGCCTTTCCAGATCGCGGGCAGGCGGTCGCGATGACCGGTCTTGATGAGGAACGCGACGACCGCACCCACGACGAGGATCGCCTCGAACCCCTCGCGCAGGATGATCAGGAACGACTGGAGAAACGCACTCCAGCCGCCGCCGGTCGGCTGCGTCAGTTGCACGATCTCGGGAAGACCCAACTGGATCGCATCGCGCGCACGGTCCGCGACGCGCAGATCGCTGATCTTGATCGCTCCCTTGAAGTCGGCGAACTGCCGTTCGAGCGCCGACACCAGTCCCGGGTTCTTGGCCCGCGCCGGCGTCTCCAGCGGCTCGAACGCGATGTATGAGTCGAAGGCACGGTCCGACGCATCGTTCATGCGGCCGCCCCGCGCATCCACGAGCGCCTCGTTGACCAGCGCCATCACGTGCGCGGCGACGCCGGCCGCGCTCGTGCTGTCGGCCGGTGGCGCCGGCGAGGCGGCGACCAGCGCGGTGCTCTGTCCCGGCTTACCGGGCAAGGACCGAATGTAGGCGACGAGATTCGCCAGATCGGCCGCGGAGAGATCCCGTGCGGGCGGCATCGCCGATGCCGGCACGCCCTGCACAATCGCCTCGGTAAGCTCCGAGTCGCTCCGCTCGGCCTGCCAGGCGAGACGGCCGATCTCGGGCGGCAGCGTCGTCAGGTCGCGTGCGTATGTCCCGCCCCCGGCGCCCGTCGCGCCGTGGCACGATGCGCACCGCTGGAAGTAGAGCCCCTCGCCGGCATGCACTTGCGCCGGTGTCGCGCGGAGCGAGGTGATGTACGCCACCACGTTCCATCGCTGCGATGGCGTCATCGCGGTCCACGCAGGCATCGCCGTGCCGCGCACGCCGACGGACACGATGCGGTACATCAGCGCCGGACTCACGCCATGCATCGCGGCAGCGGTCCCGATCGCCGGCGCCACCGTCGACAACCCTTTCGCGGCTGGGCCATCACCGCGGCCCGCCACACCATGGCACGTGGCACAGCTCTGTTGGTAGAACAGCGCGCCGGCGGCGAGGTCGATGCCACTGGCCGGCAGCTCGAGCGCACCCTCGCTCCCGAGTGCCGCCGAGAAACGCCGGTAGATCGCCGCAATTTCACGCGGCGGCCGGTCCGCGTCCGCCGCGACGATCAGCGTATCGAGCACCGCCCGCGCCGCCTCTGCGCGCTTGCCCGGCAGCCGGCCTGCCACCTCGCTCGCGTCGCGAAGAAACCCGGTGGCCTCGGAATGCTCCTCGGCGGAGATCAGCTTGCCGTTCTCATCCACGCCCTTGGCGTATTCGCCGACGGCCACTCCCACGATGCTGGAGAGACGCTGGGCCGGATGGTCGTCCTGCGCGCGTGCCGCCCGGGCGTTCGCGAGTCCCATCAGGGCCACGCACGCGGCGGCTGCGGCCCACGCGGTCGGCGGCAGGCGGAGATGGGTTCCGGATTGCATTCCGATCGAATTTATCGGTTATCGGTCAGCCAGGGTAGCGGCGTCGCCGGCCCGGCGGCGAATACGGCCGCGAGGCGCTACCGCCCTTCCGCGATCACGACCGCGACGGCCGAACTGTCGCTATGGGTCAGCGATACCCAGATCCGGGCGGCGCCGATCTCGGTTGCGCGCCGCGCCGCCCGGCCATGCAGCGCCAGGGAGGGCGACCCGTCGGTGCCGGGCACCACCTCGATCTCGCGCCAGCCGATCGCCCGGGCCAGGTCGTTGCCCGCCAAAGCTTTGTAGGCGGCCTCCTTAGCGGCCAGCCGCGCCGCATAGTGCCGGATCGGATCCGGCCGCGAGCACGCGTATGCCGCCTCACTGCTGGTGAACAGCCGCGAAACGACTCGATCGCGGTGGCGCCCGATCAATTGACACACCCGGGCGATGTCCACAGCGTCCACCCCCAGTCCGACGATCACGAGAGGAACTCCTCGACCGGAGCCGGCGCCCGGCCATCGCCCCGCTGGCTCTGCCTCCAGGGCCACCGCCAGAATCGTTTCGGGGGCTGAGGCGCTTCGCCGAGGGCGGGGATCGCGGCGAGCCAGCAGGCGTCCGCGTGGGCGAACAGCGCCCTGCACTCGGCCGCCCATGCCCGCCACCAGACGAACGCCGTGTCATCGGGGGCGGCCGACACCGCACGCGCAGCCTCGTCGAGGCGGCGAAGGCTGATGCGCACAGGCGCAGCCAGATCGTCGAGCTCGGCCTCGAGCGCTCGCCGGTCGGGCGGGCTCGCGGGATAACGCTCTCCGGCGAACGCGTGCAACACGCGCACGAGTTCCGCCTCGAGCGCGGTGCCGCGCATCGCCGCCATGCGTCCGGACGGATCGCTGGCGCGCTGCGCCGCACGGCGCGCCGCCAGGAGCGGCCCGAAATACCGGTCGTGATCAGGACCGGGCTGCGCTCGCGGCGACCCCAGGCCCCGAAGGGCGAGCGTCAGCTCAGGCAGGGTGCATGCACGGGCGCGGAGATGCCGCCCCATCTCTCCCAGTTCCGCCGCCCCGCTCAACTCGACGACATCGCTGTTCGACGGATACAGCGTCAGATGACCGAGCGAGACGCGCGCGCCGTCGAGCGCGTCGAACGGTATCACGAGATCCGGGCCCGCGGGGTTGACTCCCACGTGCACGCCGCCGGCCAGCAGCTCGAATGTGCCCGGTCCGGAGATCTCGGCGCCGCGCCAGAGCGCCCACACCGACACGCCGAGCGGCGCGGAGTCGTTGTCAGCCACGGCTCGTCACCCGCGCGGAATTGCCCGCGACAGTGCCGGTCATGCGTCGCGCACCTGATAGGTGAAATCGCCAGCCAGCTCGCGATCGCACAGCGCGGCGCGCGTGCCGGTCCGGGCCTCGTAGCGCGCGACGAACTCGGGGAGGCGCGCAGCGGAGAATTCCGACCGCGGGAGGGCGAGGCGCTCGATTGCCCGCTCGATCGCGTCGGGGGATCCTTCGACCTCGACGAGCACGTCCATCCTTGGATAGCGCTCGAACCGGACGGTCGCGCCGTCGAGCGTGTACTGGCTCACGTCCCGATCGATCTCCCGGATCACCGTGTACCCGAGACGCTCGAAGATGTGCGCGACGGCATCGGGATCGGCGACCTCGGACGACACTTCTTCGCGCACCTTGTAGCCGCCGTCGTATTTCGTCGGCCCTTTCCAGTCGAGGTGTGCGCTGCGGACGCGGCCGTCCGGATCCCGATAGGTGCGAAGGCGCAGGACGAGGTCGCGCGGCGCGAGGCGGCCCCCGGCATCGTCGTAGCGGCGGTCCTCGAGGCGGCCCGCGAACGCCAGCTCGCCGCCCGCGGCCTCCACACGGGCACGCGCCGCGGCTTCGTCGGGGACGATTCCCTTGAGCTCGATCTCACGCATCCGCGCCGTCGCGACCGGTGTCGCCCATGATGGCGGCCATGACCTGCTCGGTGTCCGACAGGTCGCGAAAGACGGCACTTGGCGAATGCGCTTTGAGCTCGGTGGGTGAGAATCGCCCCGTGGCCACCGCGATCGCGCGAGCGCCGATGCCGCGGCTGCAGGCGATGTCGTCGGGCGTGTCGCCGATCACGACCATGGCCGGACCAGCGACGTCGAGGCCCAGGGTTTCGCGGGCCCGCCGCTGCGCGACGTGCGGCAGCTCGGGGCGCTGCTCGTGGTCCGACCCGAATGCACCGATCACGAACCGCGCGGGGTCGAGGCCCACGGCCGACAGCTTGGCGTGAGCGCCCGGCTGGACGTTGCCGGTGAGGAGCCCGACGACCACATCGTCCCGCGCTTCGAGGCCCTCGAGCAACACCGCGACGCCCGGGTAAAGGCGGGGCGGATGCGCGGGATCGACGAGGGCTTTTCCGAGATACACGAGGTACCGCGCCAGCACCGCGTCCATGTGGCCATCGATGTCGGCGTCATCGTGGCCCTCGGCCCGCATCAACTCCCGGACGATCTGGCGATCCGTCTTGCCGTCGAACCAGTAGCCGGCCGGGACGCTCCAGCCGAAGAACTCCTCGAACGCCGCGTTGATCGCGCGGCGGCCCGAACCCCCGGCGGAAAGCAGCGTGCCGTCGATGTCGAAGAGAACGAGTCGCACGGCGTGAAAGCTACATCACGCGACGACCGGTGCGGACGCCCGGCAGCCCGCGATGGCGTATGCTGTCGCGCGGCGGATCAGGCCTGGGTGGGCTCGACGGTTCCGGTCTGCTCGCATCCCAGACAGTACTCATGGCCTCGAAATGTGCAGATCAGGCACAGGTACGTTCCGCAGCCCCGGCAGGGATAGCCTTCCGATGCGCGCCCTTCGCGGCCGCACCACCGGCATACCATCACGTCGTGTTCCGGAGGAGGACCGGCCGCCGGCTGGTTCACAACCCGTACGCCTTGATCTTCTTGATGAGGGTGGCTCGCGAAATCCCGAGCTCGCGCGCCGTGTGGGTCCGGTTGCCGGTGTGCGCGCGGAGCGTGCGTTCGATGTGGGTCCGCTCCACTTCGTCGAGCGACTTGGGGACGTGATGCCCCACACCGGGCCCGCTGCCTGCCACGTCCCGGACGTCACCCGGAAGATGCTCGGGTCCAATGCTCGCTTGCCCGCGCGACATGATCATCGCCCGCTCGAGCACATTCCGCAGCTCGCGGATATTGCCCGGCCACGAATACCGCAGCATCCGCTCGAGCGCGGCTTCGCTCACCGCCGCCGGCGCATCGGCGAGGCTGGGCCGCAGCTCGCCGATCACGTGGGCAATGAGCTCCAGCAGGTCCTCCCGCGCGCGGGCGCGGAGGGGAGGCAGATACACGGGCATCACGTTGAGCCGGTAGTAGAGATCCTCGCGGAACGTCCCGGCCGTGACTTCGTTGACGAGATCCTTACCGGTCGCCGCGATCAGGCGGACGTTCGCGGAGATCTCCTGCGTCCCGCCGACTCGCCGGAAGGCTTTGCCCTCGAGTACCCGGAGCAGCTTCGGCTGCAGGTGCGCAGCCAGGTCGCCGATCTCGTCGAGGAACACGGACCCGCCGTTCGCGACTTCGAGCAGCCCGGGTTTGAACACCCCGCTGGCCTGCATGCCGTCCCCGCTGGCTGCGCCGGCCGGAGTGGATCCGTTTCCTTTGTTCGCGTCCGGCTGGGCGCCCTCCTGGCCGAACAACTCCGCATCCAGCGAGCCGGCGGTCAGCGCAGCGCAGTTCACTTCGACGAATGGCATCGCCGCGCGCGGGCTCCGAGCATGGATCATCTCCGCCACGCGCCCCTTCCCCGCTCCGCTTTCACCGATGAGGAGCACGGTGGTGCGGTCGCTCGCCGCGAGCATGTCGATCTGGGCCGCGATTTCCTGCATCGGACGGGAGGTCCCGAGCACGAACTGCCCCTCGCCGTGTCCATGCCGCGTCGTGAGGTACCGATTCATCTGCCGGAGGCGGGCCTTCTCGAAGGCCCGCTCCGCCACGGCCTCGAGATGTGTCAGCTCGATCGGCTTGGTGAGGAAGTTCTCGGCACCGCTCTGCATCGCCTGGACAGCCTGGGGCACGTCGCCGAACGCCGTCATCATGATCACGACGGGATCGTTGCCGCGAAGCCTGCCGAGCACGTCGAACCCGGTCATGTCCGGCAGACGGACATCGAGCAGAACGAGATCGGGATGCATGCGCTGAAAGAGCGCGACGCCTTCTTCTCCGCTGTGCGCGGAGGTGACTACGTGTCCGCCGGACCGCTCGAAGAACGACCCGAGGGTCTGTGTGATCGACGGCTCGTCATCGACGATGAGAACTGAAGACATCCGGTAGCAGCCCATGTGCGGGTGATGCCTGCACGCTTGGTCATCGCCTACTCCGCTCCGCCGGCCGCTGCTGCGGGACGAGCAACCGGGCTGCCAGCGGCTCCACCGTCACTTCGAACGGGGTGTCGCCCAACAACTCGCCGTCGGCCTGCACTGGACGCGGTGGAATCGTTTCGACGCGGAAATGGCGGCCCGCCCGATAGAGCATGCACGGATCGGCTTGGAAGTCCTTCCGCAGGAGTTTCCAGGCGACCCGCACTGCATCCCGTGCGGTCCCCGGAGAGAAGACGCACAAGTCCAGCTTTCCGTCATCGTGCTGAATTCCGGGCCCGAGCCGGATCAGATCGTTGAGCACCGCGCCGAAATTGGCCAACATGACCGCCGAGGCGTCCCGCTCGATCACTTCCCCATCCACGGTGAGCCTGGCCCGGAAGGTCTCGCGCCGCAGGGCGGCGGCCACCCAGCTCAGCATGTATGCCGGCACCCCCAAATGGCGCTTCAGCCTGGCCGAGACGTCGGCGACCATGGTCGCATCGATGCCGACGCCCGCCGCAAACGCGAATCGCCGCGGGTTCCGTATGGGGGCCCCGGTCATCACACCCAGATCCACCAGGACGGGTTGCCCGCGCAGCAGGAGGGGCACCGCCTCCCGCACGTCGAGCGGGATCCCCAGCGTCCGCGCGATCAGGTTGCCGGTGCCGCCAGGCAGGATGCCCACGGGCGGGCCCTCACCGCCCGCAAGCGCGCCGACGACCTCCATCGCCGTCCCATCTCCGCCCAGTGTGAAGATGACGTCGTAGCCGGACGCCAGCGTCACCGCGAGGTGCGCGCCCTGCCCCTGGCGTTCGGTCAAAATGGCATCGCACAGGAGGCCCGCCCTGGTGATCGCCTCCAGCGCGGGCTGGTGGAACTGCGAGCCCCGCCGCGACGCCGGATTGATGACGAGGAGCGCCCGGGAGTAGCGATCGGCGCCGTCGTCTCCGCCGGCCGCGACGGGCGCGCGCCACGTCCCACTCCGAAGGCCGCTCGCGGCCACCGCTGTCCGGGTCACGGCCGTCATTCAGAACTGCCAACTGCGAAATACGTCGAGGCCCCACTGCCTGGGTGTATCGACAAAACTTCGGGTGAGTGCGCCGGTCGTGCAGTACAGGCCCACCGTTCCGGGCTCGGAGCTCGCCGCAAGGGTCAGCCGCTGGGTGAGCTGCTCCTCCACGCGCACGCCGATCTGCGACGCCGTCGGGGGCGGCGACCCGCCGCCGGCGGCGCCGGTCGCTCCGAGCCCGCACACGCCAAGGTCGGCGCTGATGAAGGTCGAGCGCCCGAGCTGCTTGCCGGCACCGATGCGCGTCGTGGAGAGCGCGGTGCCGAAACTGCTCGTCGTGCCGTTGCTCGCGTAGGCCGTGCCCGCCTGCACGTTCACGTAGTCGAAGAGCCCCCCGGAAAGCCTGCTCCCTAGCGCGGTGCCGATCGTCGGCAGGAAGACCGAGCCAACGGTGTACGCGTCCGTACCGTTCCCCACACCGAACGACTGCTGCCCCGTGACGAGATAACTGAGCAGATCCGATTGCGAGAGTTGGAGCGCGCTATCGGCACTCGACAACGCCACCGTCGGCCGCTCGAGTGTCCCCCCCAGCAGGACCCGGATCCGGAGATCGGGGATGGTGTTGCCGGCGTTTGTGCGAGGTTGCCGCACCGTGTAGAGGCCGGAGATGTTGAGGTCCGGGTTGATGTCCACGTCACCGGTAAACCGGACGGTTCCGCCCCGCTCGACCGCGAACGTCCGCTGAACGAGGCCCAGGTTGAGGCGATAGTCACCCCGCTCCGCGACCAGGGCTCCCGTGAGCGCGAGCCCCTTGGTCGAGTCCCGGCCCGTCGGCGCCGTCGTGACGATCAGCGGCCCGAGGCTGGTCGAGAGATTGACGTTCGTCTCCGAAGACTTGAGCCACACCTCGTTCCCAAGGGTGACCCGCACGTCGGTGAGCGTCAGATCCTGCAGCAGCCGGGGCGGCGCCTCCGGCAGGAGCAGCCGGTTCTGGAACAACGAGGTGTCCACGACGTTGAAGAACTCGGGATCGTCGAGGCTGACGACGTTCTTCTGGGTCAGCACATCCGGGATGTAGATCACGCCCCGATCCATGGAGACGGCGCCGGTGAGCTGCGACCGGCTGAACCGCCCGGTGAGTTGCAACGGCGTGACGGTCGACACCGACACGTCGGCGACGCGCGGATTGCTGAGCGCGTGCAGCTCCGAGGCCCGGAACGTCAGATCGAAGCGCGGATCCTTGATGTCCCGGAATGTGAGCCAGCCTTGTAACGTCGCCCGTCCGCGGTGCTGGCCGTCCACGGTGGCCATGGTCACGTCGCGAACCGCGAGGCTGTCGCCCGCGAGATGCAGGTTGGCGTTCATCCCGATGAACCGCACGCCGACCCTGGGGATTCCGGCCTCGGCGTCGCGGAGCAGGATGTCCCCGGTCAGTGCGGGGTGGTCGAGCGTGCCGCCAATGTCGACGTTGGCCGCGAACGACCCCTTGGGATTCTGGAGCGACGGATACATCGCCGCCAGCGCGCCGAACTGCACGCTGTCCGCGTGCACGTTGCCGCGGAGCGGTTCGTGCTCGAGCAGCCGGCGCACACCCGTCTCGAGGGCGAGATCCACCGGCAGCGAGACGAGTACGTGCAGCGCCGTATCGTGCTGTGCGATCAGATCGCCGTGCAGCGCCAGCCGCCGGTTGGCGTACACGGCATGGCCCAGCAGTTCCTCGAAGCGAACGTCGCCGAACTGCGCCTCGGTCAACTGGGTCTCCCCCGCCATCGTCGGATTGGCCCGCGTCCCGCCGATGGTCCAGTCGAGTGACGCCAGCCCGCCGTACGATCCAGGGGATTCGGCGAGCTCACCGATGTCGGCGAGTGGTACGCTGTCGGCCCGGATGCGGGCCGCTGCTTCGCCCTGCTGTGGCAGGTCCGCGCTCGCCGTGAGCCACCCGCTGACCGCACCGCGCACGGAGAGCTGGTCGATGGACAGTCCGCGCGCGTCGCGCCGGAATATCGCGGGCTCGGTGAGATGCCACGCGTTGTCGTGCGTGTAGATCGCGAGCGTATCCAGTGTCGCGATGATCGTGTCGCGCGATTGGCGGATTTCGGCGGCGGCGCCCCCGTGCGGTCCGGTGGGCGTGGACACGGTCATCGCCAGCGCCGATTGCCCCCCGCCCAGGAATCGCGCGTCCACTCCCAGATGATCCACCCCGAGACCCCCGAGGGTAATGCCGTCCACTGCCAACCCCGCTGTCCCGCGCGGCGCCCAGGAGAGGTACCCGAGCGCGAACGACGCCGACACGCCGCGTATGGTGGCGCCGGCGGCACGCAGCCCCGCCCCCTGCAGTGTGCCCGTCAGGCCGAGCGAATCCACCCAGCCCGAGAATGTCCCGGATGCGCGCACCGTGCCGAGGAGCGGATCCCCGCTCGCGGAATCATCGGCCAGGTACGGACGCCAGCCCCCGAGTGAATCGAGGGCCAGGGCGACCATCAATGAATCCGGCTCCGCCGCCGCCAGTCCGAGACCGCCATGGCCCGTCAGTGATCCACCTGGGGCATCCACACTCAATGAATCGATGCGCAGGCGCCCTCCGCCGAAGCGGCCCACGACGCGGGCCGTGTCGAGGTGCAGCCGCCCGACATCGGACCGCGCCAGCGTACCGCTCACGGGACCGTCGAGAATCGCCAGCGAGTCGCCGCGCACGTCGGCGTCCACCCGGAGCGACAGGTCGGTTTGCGGCAGCGAGTCGTCGTCGAACAGCGCCTGGAGATCCGTGTGGACCAGCGTCAGCGTCCCCGAGCCGGAGAGCGCTGGCGGCTCCAGATCGAAATGCCCGTCGACGCCGAGCACGCCGGGCTCGCCGGTGAGCTGCGCGGCGAGATCGAGACTGTCGAGCGTGCCCTGGAGCGAGATCGGCCCGCTGAACTCGCCGCGAAGCCGTACGCGCGGATACGTCTGCGCGATCGTCGTGAAGGAGAGCGGTTGCGCCTGGAGATCCATGTCGTACGACGACGCGACATCGCCGAGCGTGAAGTGACCGCTCCCGGTGATGTGGTCCGGCGAGCCCGGTCCGTCGGTATGGGTGATGTCGGCATCCCGAAACCGCACGTCGCTCCACGTGGAGTCGAGGATCGCGGTGCCCCGCACGATCCCGTGCAGCCTGGGAAAATCGGGCAGCACGAATTGCGGCGTCCGGAGGTCCAGCCGGTCCACGGACATCCGGAAGTCGTGAAACGCCGTGTGCGCCGGCTCCGAGATGTCGAGCTGTCCCGATCCGGCGAGCCGCGAGATCGCCCCCGGCACGTGCGCATCACGCAGGGTGAGATCGATGGTATCCACCTGGAAACGGGACACCAGTCCGCCGGGCGCGCGCACGCGCCCTGTCCACTGGCCCGCCCAATCGACGGGGAATGGCGCGCCGCCCGACAGCACGCGGATGAAGGCGAAATCGACCGGCGCCACCTCCGCGGCAACGTCCTTGATGACCAGTAGCGGATGCCCGCTCTCGAACGTGATGTTGCCGATGAACCGCGAGTTGGTGGTGCGGACATCCATGTTCCGGATCGCGTAGTCGACGATCTCGGGTTTCGGGATGTCGGTGACGATGTCGACCGATCCCCGGCCGCCACCGGTGGTGGGAAGGGTCGGATAGACCCACGCGATGTCGGCCATCGACACCGTATCGGCGTCGAAGTGGAGCGCCAGCGTGAGCGGCCGGCCGTCGCCCCAGAACACTTTCCCGCCTCCCCGTCCGGCGGTGCCGGGCAGCTCGACGTGACTGAGCGTCGCCCACAGCGAGTCATGGACGATGCGCACCCGCCCGCGAACGCCGAAAAAGCGGAATGGCGGGAAGAATTCGTCCATGTCGAGCCGCTGGATCTCGAATCCCGGGCCCGCGCTGTCCGGATCGGTGATCCGCGCGTACGGGGCGTTGAGCTGGATGCCGGTCCACGACAGGACGCGCATCAGGCCGTCGGGCGTCCGCTTCAGTCCGAAATGCGCGCGGTGCAGCGCGCTGTTGGTCGCGCTGTCGCGCCGCGCACCACGTAGAGAGTCGTCGGGCGTCCAGCGATCGGCGTAAATGAACGTGCCGTCCCGGATGACCACATGGGTGGCCATGATGAAGTCGCCGAACCCCCGCTCCTCCGCCTCGGGAAGCCGGGCGCGCGCCAGGGCCCGGGCGGGCGCGGAACGGGGCGGCGGCGCCAGCGACAGGATGCGCTTGTAATTCCAGGTGTCGTCGTGGTAGTGCGTGAGCTGCACGTACGGATGATCGACCTCGAGCCGCTGCAGCAGTATCCGCCGGTCGAGCAGATCCCGCGGATCGAACTCGGCATGCAGGCGGCCCGTGGCGAGGAAGAGGGCGCCCACGCTGTCCCGCACGTCGATTGAGTCGACCGTGAGGTTCGTGAACAGGTTGCCCTCGATGTCGCCCACGTAGACGCGGCCGTGCACCACGCGGCGCAACTCCGCGACCACCAGCGACCGGATGTGCCCTCGCCCCCACGCGGTCTGCGTAGCCGCGACGACACCCGCGATCACGACGATCCCGGTGAGCAGAATGCCCAGGGCACTCAGGCCGACAATGACCCGGCGCCGGATCATGCCGCGGAGGTCTCCATCATGGACTCAGAATGCCTGGCCGATCGAGAGATTGAACGTGAGTTTCTGCAGGAAGCCGTTGCTCTGGCTGGGTATGTACGTGGCGGGACATTCGTGGCCGGGCTCCTGGACGAGCACCTGCGAAAGGCTCTGGCTCGGATGGGCCGGGATGGAGTTCGACGGGCTGACACAGTAGAGCGGCACCTGCTGCGCCAGGTTGGTGGTCCTCCCGTTCACGGTAATGCTCGCGGGCGCGTTGAAGTAGGCCGCGCCAGCCGGCAAGAGATACGGATTGTACCCCACGTCGAGACGGATGGGCCCGACTGGCGTGAACACGCGTATGCCGACGCCGGGGGTCCAGAGCAGGCCGTGCATCTCGGCGATGTTCCCGTTCCATACCTGTCCCGCGTCGACGAAGAACGCCCATTGAAGAACTTCGCGGAGAAAGGGACTCCGCCACCGGTATTCGAGGTTCCCGACCACGGACCAGTTGCCTCCCTCAGGAACGATGCGCTGGCCCTGTCCCCTGGCGCCGGAGCTGGCACGAAGCAGGGTGTCAGCCCCGCGAATGGTGTCCACGACGTTCGGGATATAGACGACCGGACCCAGCTCGTTCTGCTGGAACCCGCGCACGGTCGTCGGGCCGCCCGCGTAGAGTCGCTGATCGGGGGGGATGAACCCCGCCGCCGCCTGTCCCTGCGCCACCACCGCGCCGAACCGGATCCGGGCGGCGAACACGCCGTCGTCACTCGCCTTGAGGTATCCGGCGGCGTCCACGGTCGCCTTGTCGAACTGGAATCGGGCCGCCGAGCCAAGATAGCGTGAGCCGACGAGGGCCTCGACCGACACCAGCGACCCTCGCGTCGGGTTGTACTGGTCGTCGCGGCGGTCCTGCACGGCCAGCGCGCCGCCTTCCGCGAGGGGCAGCAGCTCCTGCAACGGCTGGATGTCTTGCGGGGTGCACAGATTGAACACCGCGCAATAAAGCGCCGGCTGCGCGCTCGTGCGTCCGAGATCGATGCGGTACTCGGGCGAGAGCGACCATGTCGGGCTCAGACGGCGTGTCAGCGAGAGCGATGCGCCGATCGGCGTGGAGCGAACGTACGCGTTGTATTCGGACTGCCGCTGCGTGAACAGCGTGACGGTCGGATTGAGCTGTGAGCCGAACAGCACCGGGCTCCGCAGCGTCGCCGACACGTTGTAGTTCAGCGTGTCGCTGTAGATGTCCTGCCGCGCTTGCGGGCAAAGGCCGCCGTTGTCGATTCGGAAGGGTGCAGCGATCCCGATCTTCGTCACGCTCGCGTCTACCCGCAGCAGCCGCAGGCCGCCAAGGAAGTCGCGGTCAGCATACTCCGCCTGGGTGCGGAAGCAGTCGAGCGTCGCCCACCCGCCGCCTGCCCGCGCCGTGTGCATGTATCCCTCGACCAGGTCGGCCTCGACGGTGACCGTCGTATCGCGGGCCCCGGGCGCCCCGCCAGCCCGCGAGGTGTCCGCTTCCAGTCCGACGGCGATGTGCTCGAACGCGTCGGTCTGGAACAGTGAACGCTGGGCGGCCGCCAGGTCGCCCAGCCGGTACAGCCGGCCTGGCTTGAGCCCCATGACGCTCCGCACCGCGTCCGGCGAGATGATCGGCTTCCCGGATCCGCGCGGCTGTATTCGCACGACCACGCTGTCGATGCGCGCAATGGGCCCGGTCGTGACATCGTATGCCAGTGACGCCGCCCGGCGGGCCGTGTCGCTCGTATAGCTCCGCATGACTTCCGCGAAGGGGTAGCCCGCGTTCAGCAAACGGAGTCGCAGGGTGTCGCGCGCTTGCTCGATGGCCGTCTTGTCGAAGGTCCCGCCGATCCGCACCGGTAGCGACCTCGTGATGCGGTCACGCTCCTTCGCCGCGACCGCATCGAGTCCGGCAATGGTGAGCGAGTCGATCAACACTGGGCGGCCTTCGCGGATGCGGAACTGCACATCGGCCACGCCGCGGCGGACGGGGCGTACGGCCGTGTCCACCTGGACGTCGATGTAGCCGTGATTGCGATAGAAAATGATCAGCCGGAGCCGGTCACGCGGAAACTCGGCGCGATCGAGACAGCGCCGCGTGCCCAGGAAACCGAGTGCCCGTCGCGTCCAGCTTGACGGTGTGGTCACAATGGCGTTGGCGAGTACATCGTCGGAGTACGCGCGGTTTCCGGTGAACTGCAGGCGCCGCACTTCGGTGTCGCCCGGATGGCACGTCACATCCTGTCCAGCGAGCGGGTGCGGGGTGCTCGCCATCGCTGCGGCCGTCATGAGACCCGCCAGCAAATGAAGCGCGTGCCGCGCGGCGGCGCGCCGCAGGCCGCCGGCCGATCGATACGCGGTCCTCCAGTGGATCGGCGTCAGGCGGCCACCCGGCATGGTCGGTCGAAGGTCCCGGCGCCACGGGACGTGGACCAGGGGCGCGCGGCCAGGGCGCACCACGCCCGCTTACACAGCGTTGACGAGGATTGTGCCTGCGCCCTGCTGCTTCGCCCGCCGTTTCGCGTCGGCCGCAAGCGCGCCGAGGTGTCCGATCGAAACCCATTGCTCCGGCCGCACCGCGACCACCGCGGCCGCCATGCGGGCAATCGGAAACTGGCGCGGTACTCCATCGCGGTCCAACCCATCGAACGTTCCGCGTTCCAGGGTCTCGTATCCGACGATGCTGCCGATCACGTCCCGGAACCGGCGGACCGTCTCGCACACGACGGGCTCCGCGCGGTCCGCGCGGGTCACGACGAGAAAATCGTCACCGCCGACATGCCCCACGAAGTCGACGGGATCGCCCGCCGCCGCGACGGCGTCGATGACCGCTGCCCCTGTTCCCCGGATCACCGCATCCGCGGCCGCGAAGCCGAACGTGTCGGCGAACGGTTTGAAATAGTCGATGTCGAAGTAGCACACCGCGAACGCTTCGTCGGCATCTACGCGCCGGCGGATCTCTTCCTCGATGGCGCGCCCCCCGGGAAGCCCGCTCGTCGGGTTGCGATCCGCCTCGCGCCGCACCAGGCGCAGCAGGGCGTGCACCCGCGCCCGCAACTCCCGCGGATCGAACGGCTTGGCGAGATAGTCGTCCGCGCCTGCCTCGAAGCCCTCGACCTTGCTGTCGATGTGTCCTTCGCCGGTCAGCATCAACACCGGAATACGCGCCGTGAATGGATTCCCCTTGACCGTCCGGCACGCGTCCAGCCCGCTCACTCCCGGCATCATCACGTCGAGGAGCAGGAGATCGGGCTCCCGCTCCTGGACCGCCGCCAGCGCCGCCCGGCCGTCGGCCACGAGGCCGACCTCATGCCCCGCCGACGCGAGCACCGCGCGGACCATGAGCCGCATGTCCTCATGATCGTCGGCGTACAGGATGTAGCTCACGGGAGGCCCATCTGAGGTGGCCGCGTAAGTTCTCGGGGGGTCACAGGATATGTCAACAATCTGGCTCCCCGGAGGCGCCTACCGGTAGTCGCGTGGCGACCCCGCGCCTCCCGCCACAAACGGCGGGCTGGGGCCTAGTCGTCGGTCTGCCCGAACAGGGCCATGTTGGAGCTGTGCGCGGGTGCGACTTTCTTGGCCGGATAGATCCAGTGCACGGCCTGATTCACGGCGACGGCGGCTTCGCCGAATCCGGTTGCGATCAGTTTGAGCTTGCCGGCGTAGGTCGTGATGTCGCCGGCCGCGTAGATGCCCGTCCGGCCGGTCTCCATCGTGCTGCTCACCACGATCTCATCGTTGGCCAGCGTCAATCCCCAGTCGGCGAGGGGGCCGAGATCGCTGATGTATCCGAGCATCGGCAGCACCGCGTCGGTTTCGATCGAGCGCATCGTCTTGGATTTGGTGTCGCGCAGCACGATCTCCCTGACCCTGGCCCCATCGGCCGGCGGTCCGGAGCCGATCACGTCGTGCAACTCGTGGAAGGTGAGAATCTCGGCGCGGCCCGCGGCGGCCGCCGCCTGGACGTCCCGCACCGTCGCGCCGTGCGCCCGGAACCGGTCGCTCCGGTGCACCAGGGTCACATGAGCGGCGCGATCCGCCAACTGGTGCGCCCAGTCGAACGCCGAGTCGCCGCCGCCGATGATGACCACGCGGCGGCCGCGAAACTCCTCGGGATCAAGCACGACCTCGTAGATCCCCCGGCCGTACCAGGGCTGGGCAAACGGGTGGGGCAGACGCCGCGGGGAGAACGCCCCGATACCAGCCGCGATCACGAGCGCGCGTGACGGGAACCGGTCGGTCTCCGTGACCAGGGTGAACAGCGCGCCGTCATGTTCGAGGGCGTTGACCCGCTGGTTGAGGTACGTGGGATGCCCGAACTGGCTGGCCTGGCTGGCGAGTGCGTGAACGAGATCCTTGGCCAGGACTTTGGGATAGCCCGCGACGTCGAAGATGTATTTCTCCGGGTACAACGCGGTCAGTTGCCCCCCGACCTGCGGGAGGGCGTCGACGATCCGGGCCGTCGCGCCGCGCATGCCGGCGTAGAACATGGCGAACAGCCCGGTAGGACCGCCACCAATGATCGTGATGTCGACTGCTTCGTGCTCGGCCTGTGCCCGCGGCTCCGCCGCGTGCGGTGACGTGCTCGGTGCGTCGTTCGCCATCCACCAAACATCAGTGGCGCAGCCGGGAGCGGCAAGGTGACGAGGATGTCCGAGTGCGATCGCGGCCGCGCCGCCGTGGCGGTCACGTGACGACAGCCGCTGGCCTGCCGGTGACGGCAGCGGACCGCTACATCGAGTACGCGGGCACGTTCCGGCTCGTGCGCAAGATCGCGGTCGGCGGCATGGCCACGGTCTACGAAGCGGAGCAACTGGGTCCCGCGGGCTTCGCCAAGCGCATCGCCCTCAAGGTCATCCACCCACAATACGCGAAGCAGAAAGAGTGGCTGCAGCTCTTCATCGACGAGGCCAAACTCTCGGCCAACTTGATGCACGGCAACATCGTGCAGATCTACCAACTCGGCGAGGTCGCGGGCGAGTACTTCATTGCCATGGAGTTCATCCAGGGGCCGACGCTCCGGCTCGTGATCGACCGCCACTGGGAACTCGGGCAGCGGATCCCGCTGCCCCTCGCGGCCTACGTCGCGAGCCGCGTCTGCCGCGCGCTCGATTTCGCCCACAACTTCGTCGCACCGGACAAGCGGCGCCTCGACATCGTGCACCGCGACGTCTCGCCCGGCAACGTGATGGCCTCCTGGGACGGACACATCAAGCTGGCTGACTTCGGGATCGCCAAGGCGCGCACATCGATCGACCCGGCAGCCGGACGCCAGTTCCTGATGGGCAAGAAGCACTACATGAGTCCCGAGCAGATCCTGGGACTCAGTGTCGACGCGCGAAGCGATGTCTTCGCGGTCGGCGTGGTGCTCTACGAGCTGCTGGCGCTCGAACCGCTGTTCACCGAAGACATCACACAGCTCGCGATCGACGAGGTCGCGGTGCACCCCACGCCCAACATCCGGGCCAAGATCCCCGGCATCGACCCGGAGCTCGAGCAGATCATCTCCGTGGCGCTCAACAAGGATCCGGCGCTCCGGCCGACCGCCGCCGCGATGGGGCACGACCTCGACGAGTGGTGCGCGGCCCAGACACAGATCCCGTCCCCGGACCGCCTGCACGACCATCTGGCGAAGCTGTTCCCGACCACGTTCCAGCCGGCCAAGCACTCCGGTGAGAAGACGTCGTTCTCCAACCTGAAGAAATCCGCCAAGCGCCTCGCGGTTGGGCAAGCCGCGGCCCGCGGCGCCCAGCGCAAACGCACCCCGTGGTGGGCACGAGTTCTGGGCAAGGACTAAAGGACCAGGAGCCGGGAGCGGTCCGCCGGCGGTGAGGAAGGTCAGGGCGAGTTCCGCTACCTTTCCGGTATGAAGATCTACACTCGGACCGGCGACGCCGGCGAGACGGGTCTCTTCGGCGGCGGGCGGGTGGGGAAGGACGATCTCCGCGTCGAGGCCTACGGAGAGGTGGATGAGTTGAATGCCGCCGTGGGATTCGCGCGGGCGACGGATCCCATGCCGCGGATCGATGAGGTCCTGGTCGCCGTCCAGCGCGATCTGTTCAGCCTCGGCGCCCTCCTCGCCACCCCGAAGCGCGAGAAGATGCAGGAACATCTCGCCAAGGCGCGGATCGACGCCGGCCGCATCGCGCAGCTCGAGCACGCAATCGACGCCGGCGAGAGCGAGCTGCCGCCGCTCACCGCGTTCATCCTGCCGGGCGGCACCCCGAAGTCCGCCGCGCTGCACGTCGCCCGGACGGTGTGCCGCCGCGCCGAGCGCCGCGTCGTGCAGCTCTCCCGGACGGTGGAGCTCCCTCCTCTCGTCAGCATCTACCTCAATCGCCTCTCGGATCTGCTCTTCGTGCTCGCCCGGGTAGCGTCGCATCGCGTAGGCGCTGGAGAGGTCACGTGGTAGCTGCCGGATCGCCGGCGGCCGTGATGGCCGATCCCGGGATCACGGTGGCTTCGGGCGCGCTGGATACGCTCGGCGCGCGGGCCGAGACGGCCGCTCCCGCCCACCGGTACGTCGTCATCACCGATGACCACGTGGCACCGCTCTACGCGGCGCGGGTCGTCGCGTCATTCGGGCCGCGGCGCACGGCCAGCGTGCTCGTCATGCCGCACGGCGAGGCCGCCAAGACACGCGAGACATGGGCGCGGCTCACCGATGAGATGCTGGCGCTCGGCTGCGGACGCGACACGACGGTCATCGCGCTCGGCGGCGGCGTCGCCGGCGACATGGCGGGATTCGTCGCCGCGACATACATGCGCGGCATTCCCGTGATCCAGGTGCCGACCACGTTGCTCGCGATGATCGATGCGGCGATCGGCGGCAAGACCGCGGTCGACACGCCTGCCGGAAAAAATCTCGTCGGTGCGTTTCATCCGCCGGCCGCGGTGGTGGTCGACCCCGCGGTGCTGGCGACGTTGCCGCCGCGGGAGCTGCGCGCGGGTTTGGCGGAAGGGATCAAGCACGGCGTAATCGCCGACGCCGCGTACTTCGCGCGTGTCGAGTCGGACCTGCCAGTTCTTCTGGAGGCGGGCGGCGCCACCAGCTCCGAGATGGAAGCGCTGATCGCCGGAAGCATTGCGATCAAGTCCGCGATCGTCGCCGCCGATGCCCGCGAGCAGGGACGCCGCAAGATTCTCAACTTCGGGCACACGATCGGCCACGCCGTGGAAGCGGCGAGCGGGTTCACCGTGCTGCATGGGGAAGCGGTCGCGATCGGCATGGCGATCGAATGCCGCCTGGCCGAACTGTCGGGAGCGGCAGTGTGCGGGATCACCGACCAGGTGTGCAGTGCGCTCGACCGGGCCGGTCTCCCCACGACCGCACCGCCCGGGATCGAGGGACCGGTGCTGGTCCTCCACACACATTCGGACAAGAAAGTCCGTGCCGGCACGGTCGAATACGCGCTCCCCCACGCGATCGGGGAGATGGCCGGCGCCGGCGCCGGCTGGACCATCGCGCTGCCCGATGCGTTTGTGCGCGAGGCGCTTGCCTGATCGGCAGTTGCGTCGTTTCCGGCGGTCGGTCCGGGTGTGCCCCGTCTGCCGGCGAGCCGGCCACACCACCCGTGTCCCAATTCACGATTTCCGGTCTCGCGTCGTTACAATTGGCCCGCTCGTTTGCGACGGCGCACTCGGGTGCAATACGCCGGCATCGCGCGCTCGCGGCGCTCCCCTCCCTCTGTACGCGAGGCGCGCAACGATGATGCTCGGCGATGCTCGGCACAGGTTTTGGCTGTTGACGCCATCTGTTCACGTTGTTACACTGCGGCGGCTCAAAGGGAGCGGCTCTCCGCCGCACTCAACTAGGCATGGCCGCGATTCGTGGACGCCGGCCATTCGCTCCTCCCGCCAGATCACCCGCGGGCCGCGCGTCCGAACGACGATCGTGACTCTCTGCTAAGGGGCGTGTATGCAGCAAGCGACCGAGAGCAGGTCCAAGGGATACTTCCGCAACTCGCCCTCGACCGCTTTCGATCAGTACTTGCAGGACATACAAAAGCTCCCACTGATCCAGGACGCCGAAGAAGAGCGGCGGCTCGCCCGGCGCGCGCAGCGCGGCGATGAGCTGGCCGCCGAGCGGCTCGTCACCGCGAACCTCCGCTTCGTCATTTCCTACGTCAAGAAATATCAGGGACACGGTCTCGATCTGAGCGAGCTCGTGGCCATCGGCAACGAAGGACTGCTCAAAGCCGTGCGCAAGTTCGATCCCGATCAGGGCGTGAAGTTCATCTCGTACGCCGTGTGGTGGGTCCGGCAGGCCGTCCTCAAGGCGCTCGCCGAACAGACACGGTCCGTCCGCATCCCGCTCAATCAGAACTCGCAACTCATCAAGCTGGCGCGCGCCGAGACGGTGCTCGCGCAAGTGCTCAAGCGGGATCCCACGGATCACGAGATCGGCCGGCTGATCGAGGAGACGCCGGAGCAGGTCCGGTCCTCCCGCCAGATGTCGTCCACGGAAATTTCGCTCGATGCGCCGATCGATCGCGCGGATCGTGAAGCGTGCACGCTCGGCGAGCGATTCGCGGGCGTGGATGGCGGTGAGATCGAGGATGTCACCGACTTCAAGTTGATGCGCGAGTTCATCGATCGCGTGTTCCGGAAGTATCTGACGCCCCGCGAGCGCAAGATTCTCTATCTGTACTACGGCCTCGAGGAAGGCTCCGAGGCGATGACGCTCGAGAAGATCGGCGCGTTGCTCGGTGTCACGCGGGAGCGGATCCGCCAGATCCGCGAGCGCGCATTCGAGAAGCTGCGCGAATCACCCGACGGATCCGCGCTCGCGGGGTTCTGGGCTGCCTGACGCGGCTCCCGCCAGGCAGGTCGCGCTCGTCATTGACGACGAGCCCTCGATCCGTATGGCACTGCGGCGGTGCCTCGCTCGCGAAGGCTGGCAGGTCGAGGAAGCCACCGACGGGCGCAAGGCACTCGAGAGGCTGATCCCGGCCACGGGACCTGCGCCGCACTTCGACTTGATCATCTGCGACCTCCGGATGCCCGGATGCTCGGGCTCGGAGCTGCACGAGCGACTGAAGGCCGAACGCCCCGCACTGCTGCGCCGCCTGATCGTCGCGACCGGCGACACCGTGTCCGAAGAGGCCGCCGACTTCGTGCGCCGCACCTCGTGCCCCGTTCTTCAGAAACCCTTCGAGCTCTCCGAGTTGCGGTCGCTGGTGCATCGCATCGTCGAGGCCGCCTGAGCACTGCGCGACCCGAGAGGCGCGTGGACAAGGGCGCTGCCATCGTGCGCCCGCCGCCCGCCAAATGAGGCGTTAGCCCAGCGGTCCAGTACGGCAGGCAGCCGGGTGCGTTAAATTTTGCGACCTGCACGGTGACCGCACGCTCGCTATCCGCCGCCCGGCCGTGTTCCGTCTCGAGGCCGTATCGCCCTCATGCCTACGCCCCCGCCCGTTCCAACACACACGCCGTCGCAGCCGGTCTTTCTCGATCCGCTCGGCAGGAGAGCCCGCGGATGGCGCCGGCTGTGGATCGTCGTGGGCGCGGTCACCATGGCGCTGGCGGCGCTGCTCATCGTCGGCGTGGCGATTCCACCCCTCGTGCCGGCGCTGCCCATCGATCATAAGCTGTTGCCGCCGGTGGCGTTCACGCGCGACCAGCGCGAACGCCTCGCCATCCGCCGGAGCCTCGCGCACGCTTTCCGCCCGGCGCCGCCCGCGAGACACGGACGCCATGCACCCCCCGGGGGGAGCGCCCTCATCGCGCGGCGCGGCACGCCGGCAAACCCGATCGTAGCGGGATTTTTTGTCAACTGGGCCGACAACTCGCTGGCCTCGCTGATCCAGCACATCGACGATCTCGACTGGGTGGTGTGCGAATGGTCGTTCCTGGCGCCTGCTGGCGACTCGATCGATTTCGAGATCAACCGCCGGGTCTTCGACGTTGTCCGCAAACCAGGGGTGCAGACGCCACCGGCGATTCTGCTCATGGTCAGCAATTTCGACCGCCGGACGACCGGACCGACCGCGAAGCGGTTCAACGTGGCCGCGCTGCGCACGTTCCTGCGCTCGCCGGAGGCGCGTGCCCGCGCCGTCGGACAACTCCGGGACGAAGTGGTGCGCGACTCGCTCGCCGGCGTCACGATCGACTTCGAGGACATCCCGGAGGACCTGCGCGGCTCGGCCCTGCAGTTCGCCGCGGCACTCCGCGTGGCCCTCAACCCCCTCAAGCGCATCGTCACCGCCGCGGTGCCGTCCTACACCACGACGCGCGAGCTACAGCGGATCGCAGCTGTAACGGACTACGTCATCGCCATGCTGTTCGACGAGCATTACGGCGGCGGCGCACCAGGACCCGTCGCGAGCCAGCAGTTCTACACCGATCGCGCCCGCGACATCGTGGCGGCGGTGCCGCGCGAGAAGGTGATCTTCATGGTCGGGGCATACGGATACGACTGGCACGACGACGGCAGCCCGCCCGAAGCGATGACGTTCCAGGAAACGATGCAGGCGGCGCGCGACCACCACGCGCCGATCCACTTCGACCCCATCGCGCTCAATCCCTATGTCGCGTGGACCGATCCGGATTCGGTGGACCACGTCGTCTGGTACCTCGACGGCGTGACCGCGTACAACGAGTTGCGGGTCGGTCGCGAGTTGGGCGTCGCCGGCGAGGCCATCTGGCGGCTCGGTGAGGAAGACGCGTCGCTGTGGTCCGTGCTGGGGCGCAGTGGCCTCGATGGCCAGCCGGACAGCCTCCAGGTCGTGCCGCCCGGCTACGATGTGGAGTTCATCAATGATGTGGTGTGCGCGGGCGGAGCCGGTTGCCGCAAAGGCGAGAAGCCGGACAGCGGCGGCGACATCCTCCGGATCCGGGATTGGCCCAATTCCGGCCGCCGCCTCGTCGGTGTCGACCCCGCGTCGGGTCTGATCGATCGCGACTCACTGACCGCGTACTCGACACCCTACGTCGTGGACCGCTACGGACAGCGCGAGCACGAGGTCGCGCTCACGTTCGACGATGGGCCGGACGGAACGTGGACGCCCATGATCCTCGACACGCTCCGCGCACGGCACGCGCCCGCCACGTTCTTCGTCGTCGGCGAGAATGTCGACACGCACATCCTGCTGACGCGCCGCATCTACGACGAAGGGCACGAGATCGGGAATCATACCTACTCGCATCCGAATCTCGCTCTGGTGTCGGACCAGCGGACGCGATTCGAGCTCGACGCCAACGAGAGCCTCATCGAATCGGTGCTCGACCACCGCACGGCGTTCTTCCGCCCGCCGTACTTCGGGGATGCATCACCGACCACGCCGGATGAACTCGAGCCGGTCGGGATCGCCACGCGCAAAGGCTACTATACCGTGGGCCTGCGCGACGACTCCGAGGACTGGCAGCGCATCCCGGTCGACTCGATCATCAAGCTCACGATGTCCGGCCGCGACACGGGCAACGTGGTGCTGCTGCACGACGGCGGCGGCGACCGGGCGCACACGGTGGCGGCACTGGGCGCGATCATCGATTCGCTCCGCGCCCGCGGTGACACGCTCGTCCTCCTGTCTCAGCTCGTCGGGATCTCCCGTCAGGACGCCATGCCGCCGCTGGCGACGGTCAACGAGGCCAGCCGCGTCGCGCGGCTCGCCGGCTGGGCCGCCCTGGGCATCGGCGAGCTCGCACTGTACTGGATCTTCATGGCGGCCGTCGTCCTCGGCATCGGACGGCTCTTCCTCATCGCCCCGCTCGCCATCCTGCAGCGCCTCATGCGCCATCAGCGGCGCGGAGTGCCCACGCGGTTCGCCCCGCCCGTCACGGTCATCATTCCCGCGTACAACGAAGGAAAGGTCATCCTCAAGACGATCGCGAGCCTGGTGGCCCAGCGCTACGATGGTCCGATTGAAATCATCGTCGTCGACGACGGGTCGGCGGACAACACGTATCAGATCGTCCGCGAGAGTTATGCGGATTCACGCACCGTCTCGGTGTATCGCAAGGAGAACGGCGGAAAGGCGAGCGCCCTCAATGCCGGGCTGTCGCGCGCACGATATGAGATCATCATCGCGCTCGACGCCGACACGATCTTCGCCGCCGACACGATCGCCGAGCTGGTCGAGCCGCTCGCCAACGCCCGCGTCGGCGCCGTTGCCGGGAACGCCAAGGTGGGCAATCGCGTCAATCTCGTCACGCGGTGGCAGGCGCTCGAATACGTCACCAGCCAGAACCTGGACCGGCGCGCGTTCTCGATGCTGAACGGTATCACGGTCGTGCCCGGCGCGGTCGGGGCGTGGCGAAAGTCGCTCGTGGAAACCGCCGGCGGGTTCCGCAACGACACGCTGGCCGAGGATCAGGACCTCACGCTCAGCATCCGGCAGGCCGGACACTCGATCGCGTACGCCGACGGCGCGATCGGCTATACGGAGGCGCCGGACACCTTTCGCGCCCTCACCAAGCAGCGGTTCCGCTGGTCGTTCGGGACGCTCCAGTGCGCGTGGAAATACCGGGCCACGCTCTTCCGGGCGCGCTATGGATCGCTCGGCTGGGCGGCCCTGCCCAACACGTGGCTGTTCCAATTGCTGCTCCCCGCGATCTCGCCGCTGGCGGATCTGATGTTCGCCTACAGTCTGTTGTCCATCGTCCTGACCCGGTATCAACACGGGACGACCTATGCGCTCACGAGCCTGGCGCATGTGTTTACATACTACGCGGTGTTCCTGTTCGTGGACTGGCTGGCCGCGGCGCTCGCCTTCCTCATGGAGCCCGGGGAAGACAAGTCCCTCACGTGGCTCATCCTGATCCAGCGCTTCGCGTACCGGCAGCTCATGTACTGGGTGGTGGTGCGCTCATTCAAGGCCGCGTTCCAGGGACGCGGCGTCGGGTGGGGCCAACTCGAGCGAAAAGCGACGGTGCGCCTGCCAGTCGCGTCGTAACCCGGAGGTGACGTGGTCTCGGAACTCCCGCTGTTCCCGCTGCGCCTCGTGCTCTTCCCCGGCGTGCACCTCCCGCTGCACATCATCGAGCCACGGTATCGCCGCATGCTGGCGGATTGCCTCGCGGGCGACCGGCGGTTCGGGATCCTGTACCGTCCCGACGATACCGCCGAGCGGCATATTCCGCCCGGACAGGTCGGGTGCATCGCGCGAGTCGAGCGCGCGGAGATGCTGCCGGATGGACGGTCCAACATTCTGGTCATCGGCACGGGACGCTTCGCACTGGAACGCTTCGAAGACACCGGCATGCCGTACCATGTGGGCCGTGTGACCGAGGTCGGCGATGTGCCGGAGGCTGCGGGATCGCTCGCACCCCTCGCCGATACGGTGCGCGCGCTGTTCGTGCGCGTCGGCACCGCGGCACGCAGTCTCGCCGATGACAGTGATGCCCTCCCCGACCTGCCTGAGGATCCCGGCATGCTCGCGTTTGCGATCGCGGCGGTGATCGATATGGACCCCAGTGCTCGCCAGCGGCTCCTCGCCTCGCGTTCGGCGTCCGAGCGCTTGCGAGAGATCGAGAGGTTGATGGCACCCGCCGTCGAGGCGCTCGAATCCCGGGCCGTGGTCCATATCCGCGCCAAGTCCAACGGTCATGGACCCCAGCCACAGTCGTCCGGCTGACGCGCCGGCCGATGCGATGCCGGCCCCGGCTCTCGCGGCAGCGGGCGGCCAGGCAGGAGGCGTGACACCGGGCGCCGGGAGCGACCCCTCACCGCCTATCGATGCGGCATCGCTCGCCCGTGCGCTCGAAGCCGTGGTCGGGCCGCGCGGCGTGCTTCGTCGCCGCAGCGAGCTGGCCGTGTACACGGCCGACGGGTTACCGGGATACCGGAAGTTCCCTTCCCTCGCGGTGTTCCCCGCGAACCGCGCTCAGCTCATCGACGTCGTGCTCGTCCTCGCCGAACACGGCGCGCCATTCGTGCCGCGGGGCGCAGGTACCGGTCTGTCGGGCGGTGCACTGGCGGACGATGTCGTGCTGGTCGGCCTCAACCGGCTCCACCGCGTGCTGTCGCTCGACCCGGAGAACGCGGTTGCCGTGGTCGAGCCCGGCGTCGTCAACGCCGCGCTCACCCGGGCGGCCGCGCCGTTCGGTCTCTACTACGCGCCGGATCCCTCCAGCCAGGCCGCGTGCACGATCGGCGGCAATGTCGCGGAGAATGCGGGCGGCCCGCATTGCCTCAAGTACGGCGTCACGCTCAATCACGTGCTGGGCGTCACGGCCGTGCTGAGCGATGGCGAGGTCGTGACGCTGGGGCCCGGCGCGTCGGGAGCCGAATCCGCGGGCTACGATCTGCTCGGCGCGTTCGTCGGCTCGGAGGGATGCTTCGGCGTGGCGCTCGATGTGACGGTCAAGCTCACCCGCGCCCCACAGGCCGTGCGAACGCTGCTCGCCGATTTCATGTCAATGGATGACGCGGCTCGCGCCACGTCGGCGATCATTGCATGCGGCATACTGCCCGCCGCTCTCGAGATGATGGACGGCCCCACGATCCGTGCGGTGGAAGCATCCATATACGCGGCGGGATATCCGGCCGACGCGGAGGCGGTCCTGCTCGCCGAAGTCGACGGGCTGGCCGCGGGACTCGACACCGATGCCGGTACCATCGCCCGGATCTGCACCGCCCACGGCGCTCGCACCGTCCGCATCGCGTCAGACCCCGCCGACCGCGCGCGTCTCTGGCAAGGCCGGAAAAAGGCGTTCGGTGCAATGGGCCGGGTTTCATCCCATCTGGTCGTGCAGGACGCGGTCATCCCGCGCACACAGCTTCCGGCCGTCCTCGCCCGGATTCGCGACATCGCGACCCGCCACCGGGTCACGGTATGCAATGTCTTTCACGCCGGCGACGGCAACCTGCACCCCAACATCGGCTACAATGCCTACGATGCCGATGAATCCGCCCGGGTCGACCTTGCCATGCGCGAGATCATGCGCATCTGTGTCGATGCGGGCGGGACGATCACCGGAGAGCACGGTGTCGGGCTCGACAAGATCGGATACATGGAGTTGATCTTCTCGCCTTCTTCGCTCGCTGCGCAGTGCCGGCTTCGCGAGGTGTTCGATCCCGAGCGCCGGATGAATCCGGGCAAGGTCGTCCCCGTTCACAGTTGCCGGGAGTGGTCACGCCGCCCGTCGTGACTGCGCCGAGTGAGGCATGGGCGCCGCAGACGGCCATTGGGGTTCAGGATGCCGTTCGCGAGGCAATTGCGACACGGGCCGCGATCCGTATCGCCGGCGGCGGCAGTTGGCTCGACGCGGGGCGGCCCGTTGCACCCGATGCGCGCGTGCTGCGACTCGATACCCTGCGCGGCATCACGCAGTACACGCCCGGCGACCTCACGCTCACTGCTCGCGCGGGCACGCCGCTGCGCGAGATCGCCGAGGCGACGGCCGCCGAAGGACAGTGGCTGGCGCTCGATGCCTTCGCGACGTCCGACGACGGCGGCTCGATCGGCGCTACGATCGCCACGGCGTCGGCCGGTCCCCTCGCGTACGCCCTCGGCCTGCCTCGCGACATCGCACTGGGAGTGGAGGTGGTGACCGGTGACGGCGAGATCATCCGCGCTGGCGGACGAGTGGTGAAAAACGTGGCCGGCTATGATCTGACGCGGCTGATGACGGGTGCGTGGGGCACGCTCGGCGTCATCACCGAGGTCTCCGTGCGCCTCCGTGCACGACCGGAGGTCGACCGGACTCTCGCCCTCGCGCGCGCGGGGCCGGCCGAGTCGGCGGCGGATGTCGCCGCGGGTCTCCGGACGGCAGCCATGGCGCCCCTCGCGGCCGAGTTGCTTAACCCGGCGCTCGCCGCGCGGCTCGGCGTCACGGCGACTGGATCCCCGGTCCTGCTCCTCCGCCTCGGCGGCAACGCGGAACGGGTAGCCAGCGAGCAGATGGAAGCGGGCAAACTCGGTGATGGCGCCGTGATCGATACCGACGTATGGAGAGCACTCCGTCAATGCGAGCGATACTCCCCCGGGGCCGTGGTCGTACGGTGGTCCCAACTCCCGTCGCTCGTGGCGAACACGTGGCGCCACGCCGTAGAGTGCTGCGCAGGCAGCCCCGAAGCGCTCATCCATGCATCACTCGAGCGCGGCGTCGTGCGCGCCATCATCCCAGCCGCCGATACCGCTGCGTTGGCACGTGTGCTCCACCCCGAGGACCGGCCGTCGGGTGGCCCGGTATTCGTGGGGCGGCGAATCGCCGAACGGCTGCCAGCGCGCCTGTGGTCCGCGGAGCCAGCGCCCGGAACCACCGACCGGCTCGCGCGGCGCGTCCGGATGGCGTTCGATCCGTGGCACGTTCTCAACCCCGGCATTCTGGGTGAAGGCGCCAGGGATGCGGCGGACCGCCACGGTGGATCCCCGTGAGTTCCGCCGGCGCCGAGCTGCGCAGCACCACGGGTGCACACGCGGGTGCGCTGGACCCGCGCACACCGCTGGCCCGGGCGCGCAAGGGACTCGATGCGTGCGTACACTGCGGGTTCTGCCTGCAGGCGTGTCCGACTTACCTCGCGCTCGAGGATGAGAACGATAGTCCGCGCGGGCGTCTCCTGCTCATGCGGGCGCTGGTCGATGGCACGCTCGCCGTGTCCGATCCAGCCGTCGAGCTGCACATCGACCGCTGCCTGGGATGCCGCGCGTGCGAGACGGCGTGTCCCTCCGGCGTGCCGTACGGCGAGCTCCTCGAAGCGACGCGAGCCACCATGGCGCCCACGCATCCGATTCCGTGGATCGGCCGTGCGATTTTATGGTTGTTCGCGGGGCGGATCCGGCTGGCTGTCGCGCTCTGGACTGCCCGTCTCTTTCGCGCAACCCGCGTTCCGGACGCACTCGGCCGCCTGCCGGGCCGGATCGGATTCGGTATGGCGATGCTTGCCGCGAGCCGGCCGGCTCTCGATCGCCGGTCGCGCCGCTCGTATCGTCCACAGGGGGACAGGCATCGCGGCCGAGTCGCGGTCCTCCACGGGTGCGTGATGGCGGGTCTCTTTCCCGCGACGAATCGCGCGACGATTCGCACGCTCGTCGCCAACGACTACCGGATCGTGAAGGCGCGGGGACAGCGATGCTGTGGTGCGCTCCACGCTCACGCGGGTGATCTCGAGATGGCGCGCCGGCTCGCCCGCGCCAACGTGGCGGCTTTTGAGCGCGCCGGCGCCAGTGCGATCGCCGTGAATGCCGCGGGATGCGGCGCGATGATCAAATCGTACGGCCATCTCCTGGCGGACGAGCCCAGGTGGGCGACCCGCGCAGCGACGATTGCCGGCATGACCCGGGATATCAGCGAGCTGCTCGCAGCCGCCGGCCCCCGCCCGGGGGCACCAGTGGACGCGTCCGCGCCCCCTTCCCGGGTGGCCTACGATCCGCCTTGCCATCTCGTCCACGCGCAGCGTGTGACCGATGCACCGGCCGCAGTGCTCGCCGCGATTCCGGGGATCGGCATCGTGCCTCTCGCCGATGCTGACCAGTGTTGCGGGGCGGCCGGGATCTACAATCTCGTGCAGCCTGAGGTCTCCAATGCCGTGCTGGCGGCCAAACTCGCGCACATCGCGGGTTCGGGCGCCGACTGGGTCGTTACGGGCAATCCGGGATGTCTGATGCAGATCGGCGCCGGATTGCGCCGCGGGGGGCACCACGCGCGAGCCGTTCACCCCGTGGACTTGCTCGACGCGGCCTACTCGGCCGCCGATCGCGTGCGCGCCGGGGCCAACAACCCGGTCACCGTGGCGAGGCCGTAACGGCCGACTACCATGCGCCGAGGACGCAGTGTTACTTGCAAGTATGAGTGACGTTGCGCGCACGGTACCGGACGCCGGCGGGATGTCCCAGCGCACCATCGTTCTGGATCGCGGTGATCTTGGGCGCGAATACGCGGCGATTCGCGGGGGGGCGCTGATCGTCGACCGCAGCTACCGGTCGCGGATCCGGTTCGGCGGGCCGCGCGCCAAAGAGATGCTCACCGGTCTGGTCACCAACGACATCGCGTCTCTCGCCAGCGGGCACGGACTCTACGCGGCGGCCCTCACGCCCAAGGGAAAGATCGTCGCCGACGTGCGGGTGTTCGCGGGACCGGAATCGCTTCTGACGGATACCGGTCCCCGCGCCGCTGCCGGCTGGGCGGACATCGTCCGGAAGTATGTCAATCCGCGCGTCGCACCGTATCAGGATGAGTCCGCGACGACGACCGACATTGGGGTATTCGGCCCGCGGTCCGCTCACGCCGTCGGCGCGGCGGCCGGGCTCGCTCCGGAGGTGTTGCTCGCATTGCCGATGTACGGGCAAACCGAGGCCACGTCCGGCGGCGCCGTGGTCACTATCGCGCGTGTTCCCGACATGGGGGTGGAAGGGTTCGACCTGTGGACGAGTGCGCCGGGGCGAGATGCGCTCTGGGCCGGCATTGTCGCCGCCGGAGCGATCCCTGGAGGACTATCGGCGTGCGAGATCAGCCGCGTGGAGGCGGGGCGGCCGGAATGGGGAATCGACATCGACGACACGACCATTCCCCAGGAGGCCAACTTCGATGAGCTGGGCGCGATCTCGTATACGAAGGGCTGCTACACGGGACAGGAGACCGTGGCGCGGATCCATTTTCGGGGCCACGTCAATCGCTTGCTCCGCCGGCTCAGACTGAGCGGCGGCACGCTGCCTCCCCGTGGCGCGCTGCTTACAGATGCGGACGGCAAGTCCGTCGGCGACACGCGCTCCGCGGTCCTGTCACCGAGACTCGGACCGATCGCGCTGGGGATGGTGCGGCGTGAAGTGGCGCCCGGTGCGACCCTGATCGCGAGATGGGACGCCGGCGAGGACCGCGACGCGGGCGAAACGACCGTCACGGTGGTCGCGCTCGCATTCGGCAGTCCGGCATCGGACGCCTGACGCTCGCCACCTGCAGTGCGCTGCCGCGACTCGGCGGGCGGGATCGCTGGATGCACGGGAGGCAGATGCACGAGAGCCGGATGCGCAAGGGCGCAACCGGCTCTCGTCGGTCCTGCTGGCCGCTGACTACTGAGTCACGACTATCGAGTGATACAGTCCTGCACGACTCCGTGACGCCGGCGATCCATCTCGCGGCGTCTACTGCGACACCACTACATCTTCTTGCCCTTCTTGGTGGTGTCCTTCATGGCTGGCGCGGCGCTCTTCATGCCGGTGTCCGCGTTCATCTTCATCGACGTGTCCTTCTTCATCCCCGTGTCAGCCGGTGCCGGTGACATCGCGGGCGTCGCGGTGGACGTGGAATCGGACATGGTGCTGCCTGTGTCCTTCGGCTTACACGCGGCCACAGCCAGCAAGCAGGCGGCGATTACGGCGAGGCGCTTCATCTACGATCTCCTCAGGAGTGGGGGGGCCAGTAAAGCTCAAACCCCGTGGTCCGCGCACGCCCTCGTGCCCGGAATCGGCGCGCGGAAAGCTACTTCCACCGCGCACCATGTCAAGAGCGGTCCGGCGCCCCAAGTGTCGATGCCACAATGGGGTTGGCGTTTACATCGGACACCCCGCCGGGCCGGCGTACGCCCCGGGTGCCACCGGACGACGGCCGCCGCTAGCTTCTGGCGGGGACACGCGTATCCCGACACGCATCCTTCATGCCCAACCGCCCTCTGCTTCGACTTGCGCCCGCGCTCGTTATCGGGGCCCGTGATCACGACCGGCGTGATCCGGGATATACTGCGAGGGTCGCGTTCGCCCTCCGCGTGCGCGCCGGCCGCGGTGTTCGCCGCAGCGTTCGCCGCAGCGTTCGCCGCAGCGTCCGCCACGGTGTCGCCGCGCTGCTCGCGACCTGAACTTCCCCGGCGGGCGAGGTGTCTTACTCTATACCCTTCGGAGTCTGCCGTTGCCGCTCTACCCGCAAACGCTCGGAGCGCTGAGGCGCTCATCGTTCGGCGCCGCCGATCTCGCCTGCCGCTCGGTCAAGGACGAATTGCGCCAGAACCTCCTGAGCCGGCTCCGGCAGGGAGGCCCGCTCTTCGAGGGCGTGATCGGCTACGACGAAACCGTCATGCCGCAACTCGTCAACGCGATTCTGTCGCGGCACAATTTCATTTTGCTCGGGCTGCGCGGGCAAGCGAAGTCGCGGATTCTGCGCGCGCTGACGACGCTGCTCGATGACGCCATCCCCATCGTGGCGGGGAGCGAGGTCAACGACAACCCCTTCGGCCCGATTTCGAAATACGCGCGGCAGCTGATCGCGTCGTCCGGCGACGACACACCGATCGCCTGGCTCGATCGCGAGAGCCGATTCGTCGAGAAGCTGGCCACGCCCGATGTGACGATCGCCGACATCATCGGCGACCTCGACCCCATCAAAGCCGCGCGCGGCGGGCACCTGCTATCGGACGAGTTGACGATCCAGTACGGGATGCTGCCGCGCGCCAATCGCGGCATCTTCGCACTGAACGAGCTGCCCGATCTCGCCGGCAAGATCCAGGTCGGATTGTTCAACATCATGCAGGAGGGCGATGTCCAGATCAAAGGATATCCGGTGCGTCTGCCGCTGGACGTCCTCCTCTGCTTCACCGCGAACCCGGAGGACTACACGGCGCGCGGCAAGATCATCACGCCGCTCAAGGACCGCCTGGGCAGCGAGATCGTGACGCACTATCCGGAGTCGGTCGACCTCGGGATGGCCATCACCGAACAGGAGGCGTGGACGGACCGTTCCGGGCCACCCGTTCGCATCCCCGATTTCATCGCCGAAGTCGTCGAGCGCATCGCGTTCGAGGCGCGCACCGACAAGCGCGTCGACCGGCGGTCCGGCGTCTCGCAACGGATGCCGATCAGCGTGCTCGAAAACGTGGTGTCCAATGCCGAGCGCCGGGCGCTCACCACGGGGGAACCGGAAGTCGTGCCGCGGATCGCGGATGTCTATGCGGCGGTTCCCGCCATTACCGGCAAGCTCGAGTTGGAATACGAGGGTGAGCTGGTGGGCGGACACGTCATCGCGCGGGAACTGATCCGCCGCGCCTCCGATGCCACGTTCAAGGTGCGCGCCGGTGGCGTCAACACCGACGACGTCGTGATGTGGTTCGATGCCGGCGGTGCGCTGCAGGTGAGCGATGATGTTTCCGCAGACGCCGTCTACAAGGGATTCGAGAATGTCCCGGGACTCGCTGAAGTCGTGCGGTCGGTCGGACTGGCCCGAAAGGGGGACACCGCAGTCGGCGCTGCCGCCTGTGAGCTCGTGCTCGAGTCCCTGGTTGCGCGCAAGAAGATCTCGCGGTCCGACACCGGCCAGTACGGTCGCGCCGTGCAGGAGCCGCGGCGCCGTCCCGGACAGGATCTGTTCGGCGGCGGACTGTCTGCGTGAGCCCGGCAGTGGCGACGCGGCCGATCTCGGTCCGCCGCGCCACGGCGGCCGATCTCGAAACGGTAGTCGCGCTGCGACTCGCGCTGCTTCGTGAGGAATGCCAAAGCCCGGGCTACGGCCGGGTGCGCCCAGGCGTCGCGCGACGGGCGCGCCAGTTGTACCGGGCGCAACTCGAATCACCCGCCGAGGTGACGCTGCTCGCCGAGCAGGACGACAACGCGCAGGGGATTCTGCGGTGCGCCGAATCCAGCGGGCACCCACTGCTCGAGCCGGACCATTACGCGTACGTCTCTTCGGTCTACGTCGTCCCCGCCGCCCGCCGGTCGGGAGTCGTCCGCGCATTGCTTGACCAGGCCTTCCAATGGTGCCGCGACCGCAACCTCGTTGAAATGCGTCTCCACAACGCGGCTGATTCGGCGGTCGCCAACGCGGTGTGGGACGCACTGGGATTCAACGTGGTCGAGCATCTCCGCGTGCGCCGCGTTCCGGACGGCGTCCAGCATCAGAGTCGCGAGAGGGAAAGCGGAGCGGGGGCGGCCGCCGGCCGCCGGATGGATCCGGCCCACGCCGCGGCGGGCGTGCAGCACATGGGGCGCTGAGCGCCGGCGCTGGCGATGCCCATCATTACGATCACCCGGCAGTACGGGTCCGGTGGCTCCGACGTCGCTGCGCGAGCGGCCGCGATTCTCGGATGGACGCTCTTCGACAACAGCATCGTGGACGCGGTGGCGGCCAAGATGGGGGTGCCGGCCGACACGGTGCGCAGGCTCGACGAGCGAACGCCGCCGTTCGTCGCGCGGCTCGCCGATACACTCGCACTCGGCACGCCGCAGGTGATGAGTCCCGCCGCCGCAGCCGCGGTACTGTCCCCCGATGAGCGCGTGATCGAGATGACGAAGCGGGTGATGGAGGACGCGGTCACGCGGGGACCGGTCGTCGTCGTCGGGCGCGGCGCGCAGGTCGTGCTCAGCGAACACACGGACGCGGTGCACGTTTTCTGCTATGCGCCGCGCGACGCGCTGGTGCGCCGTGTGGCCGCCCGCGAAGGGGTAGCCGACGCGGAGGCGGACCGCATGGTGACGGAAGTCAACCGGCAGCGCGAATCGGCCGTCCGTCGCCACTACGGGCGCGCCTGGTCGGCGCCGGAGCACTACCACCTGTGTGTCAACACGGAGTGGCTCGGGATCGAAGGCGCCGCACAGCTGATCGTGCACGCCGCACGCGACAAATTCGCGCTGCCGTAGCGACGGTTCGCGACGCCTCGCTTTTGTCTCCTTTCTCCTTTCAGGTTTGCTCCTTTCTGCCTCTCAGAGCCGCTTCAGCTCCGGATAGCGCGCGTACGCGAACCGCATGTAGGCCAGCATGATCACGGCCGCGCCGCCGATCGTCCAATCCACGCCGACGGCGCGTGCGACCGCGCCCGCGAAGAACGCGCCGATGACCTGCGACAGGCCGACCACGACAAACGAATAGGCCGCCATGAGACGCCCGCGCAGGGCGTCCTCGACGTTCGCCTGCAACAGTCCGTTCGCGAGCGCACCGCTCAGGATCATCGCGCATCCCGTCGCCAGCAGCACGATGCACGAGACCAGCACCGAACGTGACAGGGAGAATACGACCAGCAGCGCGCCGAACGACACGGCGGCCGCCTGCAACAGCCGGCCGCGGCGCATCCAGCGGCCGGCGGCGGCGAGGAACAGCGCGCCGCAGAATCCGCCCACGCCGACGCACGCGAGCAACACGCCGTAGCCCGCTGCCCCGGTGTGCAACAGATCACGCGCCACGACCGGCATGAGCACGATGTACGGAATGCCAAGCACCGAGAACACGGTCACGACCTGCATGAGCGCGTTGATCTTGCGGTTGACGTACATGTACCGAAGTCCGGCGACCATCGCCGTCCAGGGCGACGGTGGCGGTGCGGCCGGCGCCGCGGCGGGCTTGAGCCGGATCATCGCCAGCCCTGCGAGGACGGCGAGATAACTGGCCGCATTCAGCGCGAAGCACCACGCGATACCCGCGGCCGCGATCACGGCCGCGCCGGCGGCCGGGCCGACGACCCGCGCGAGATTGAAGCCGCTGGAGTTCAGGGCGATCGCGTCGTGCAGGTCCTCGCGAGCGACCAGGTCCACCATCATCGCCTGGCGCGCGGGAATCTCAAAGGCGGAGCACATGCCGTTGACGGCCGCGAGAATGAGCAGCCATCCGATCGTGATGCGGCCGGTCCACGTGAGCCACCACAACGCGGTCGCTTCGAGCAGCATCAGGGCCTGCATCGCGGTGACGAGGCGCAGTTTGTTGACCCGGTCCACCACCACGCCCGCCGGCAGCGACAGCACGAGGATCGGCAGCGATCCCACCGAGGCGACGAGTCCGACCAGAAACGCGTTGTTGGAGAGTTCCAGCGCGAGCCATCCCTGGGCCATGGACTGCATCCAGGTGCCGATCAACGACAGTGTCTGTCCGATCCAGAACAACCGGAAGTTCCGGTGCGCCAACAGGGTCCGGAACGGGTTGAGCGATCGGGCGCGGCGGGCGGCGACTGACAGGGCTGGCTGGCGGCGGACGGACGACGGTCGGGCGTTCGACCTCGCTCCCGCGAGGCGAGCGCACAGGGGCCACTCGAATGGCGTACGCCATTCTAATGCATTGCGACGCGGTTCGTGCAGCGCGCGGATGTCGGCGAACGGCGCCCGGTGCCGATGATATATTGCGGGAGCACCCCCGCCGACCACTGCCTTCGCCGCGCATGCGATTCCACACCTACGCGAAGTTCAGCCCCGAATCCGCCGACGCCGTCGATCTGCAGGCGCTGCTCGACAAGATGGCGGATTTTCTCCTCCAGTCAGGATTCGCCGGGGGCCGGCACGTCAATCCCTACTGGGGTGAGTTCGGGGGCGACGAGGACCGCTCGCTCGACGCCCTGCGAGAAGCAATTCTCGAAGCGCTGCTCGACAGCGGCCAGTTCACCCCGGAGATGCTGGAAGCCCTTCGCGGCGACGGCGATGAAGCGGCACAGGCCAAGCTCGCCCAGTTGCTCGATGACCTCGTGCAGCGGCTCGCAGCCGAAGGATTCCTCAACGTGCAGGCACCACCCCAGGTGCCGAGCGGGCAACAGCCTGTGATGGGCCCGGGCGGCCTGGCGCAGGCCGCGGCCAAGGACGTCCAGTTCAATCTGACCGAGAAAGGCATCGACTTCCTCGGCTACCGCACGTTGCGCCACATCCTCGGCTCACTCGGGAAATCCAGCTTCGGCAGCCACGACACGCCGTATCTGGCGACCGGCATCGAGGCCGACGGATTCAGCAAGCAGTACGAGTTCGGCGACACGCTGAACCTGGATGTCAGCGAGACCCTCAAGAACGCCCTCGCGCGGACGGGCAAACTCGGGACGCCGCTGGACCTCGACTACGGCGACCTCATGGTGCGCCAGGCGGAATACCGGTCGTCGTCCGCGACGGTGCTCATGCTCGATACATCGCACTCGATGATCCTGTACGGCGAAGATCGCTTTACACCAGCCAAGAAGGTCGCGCTCGCCCTCACGCACCTCATCCGCACGCAGTTCCCCGGCGACACGATCCGCGTGATCCTCTTCCATGATTCCGCCGAGGAGATTCCGCTGGCCCGGTTGGCGCACGCCCAGGTCGGCCCCTATCACACGAACACCGCCGAAGGATTCAAGCTCGCGCGCCGGATCCTCATGACGCAGAAGAAGGACATGCGCCAGATCGTGATGATCACCGACGGCAAGCCCAGCGCCCTGACGATGCCCAACGGCCAGATCTACAAGAACTCGATGGGCCTCGATGCGACGGTCATCGCGCAGACGCTGCGGGAAGTAGCCGCCTGCCGGCGCGCCGGCATCATGATCAACACGTTCATGCTCGCCCGTGACCGCGCCCTCGTGGAATTCGTGAAGCGCGTGTCCGAGATCTCCCGCGGGAAAGCCTACTTCACCAACACCATGACGCTGGGCCAGTTCATCCTCATGGACTTCCTGCGCAAGAAGACTCGGAAGGTGAGCTAGACCCGGCGCTGTCACCGAACAGTGCGGTCGACAGGTAGCGGGACCCGCTGTCGGGGGCAATGCACGCGACGCGATGGCCTGGACCAAGCTCGCGCGCGATACCGATCGCGGCCCCGACGATCGCCCCGCTCGACATGCCGACGAACAACCCTTCTTCCTGCGCCAGCCGGCGCGCCAGTGGGAACGCGTCCTCTTCCCACGCCTGGACGATCCGGTCGACGACCGACCAGTCGAAGTTCTGCGGCACGAAGCCGGGGCCCATTCCCTGAAACTGATGCGGACCGCGGACCCCGCCCGACAGCACGGGCGACCGCGCCGGCTCCACCGCGACGACGAGCGTGCCGGGGCGCCGCTCCTTCAGAAACCGCCCCACGCCGCTGATGGTGCCACCGGTTCCCGATCCGTACACGAAGGCGTCGATGCGCCCGTCCAGTTGATGCCACAGCTCGGGCGCCGTCGTCTCGTAGTGGATGCGCGGATTGGCCGGATTGTTGAACTGGTTCGGCATCCACGCCCCGGTCGCGTCCCGGATCCGCTCCGCTTCCTCGATCGCCGCCAGCATCCGGCGATCCGGGTCCGTCAACACGATCTCGGCGCCATAGGCGAGCAGCGTGCGCTTGCGCTCGTCGCTCATCGATGCGGGGATGCAGAGCACCAGGCGGTAGCCGCGCGCGGCGGCGACTTGAGCGAGTCCGATGCCGGTGTTGCCGGATGTGGGCTCCACGATCCGCCCGCCGGGCTGAAGCAATCCGCGCGATTCGGCATCGACGATCATCCCCAGCGCGGTTCGGTCTTTGATCGACCCGCCTGGGTTGAGCCCTTCGAGTTTGACCCACACTTCCGCCGACCCAGGATCGGCCACACGCTCCAGCTTCGCGATCGCGGTCCGCCCGATCGCCGCATCGACGCGATGCGGAGGTGTCGAATGCATCGGCTCTGCCGTGGTGCTCATGCCGCAACGTAACCGCGCTCCGTCCCCTTGCGCAGATCCGCGGGCTCTCGTATTGTACGGACGACAACCGAACGTACGTGGCGATTTACGGCGTATTGCAGCCACGCTAAACAACTGCTAAAAAGCCCTCGCGTCCCGCGGCTTTCTAGCGTCGGGACGTTTTCACGTTCCGGCGCCGGCCTGCGGCGGGAAGCGAGGCGGGAGAACCGGCAGATGACGACGATCACCACCGCACGCCCCGCTCTGTCCCGTGTCGCCTCGGCTGCCCTCGTTGGCCGCCCTGGCGCCGATACCGGCCGCTCAGATCCCGGCCACAGCCCGGCCGCGCCCGCAGCCACTGGTGCCGACCCGCTCCCGCTCCTATGCAGGCGATGCGGGAGCCGATACGATCCGGCACCGATCGCCATTTGCGAGGAATGCCTCGGCCCGCTGGATCCCTTCTACGATCGGCACCGTGCGCTCCCCAGCCGCACGACGATCGAGGCGCGCCCGGCATCGCTCTGGCGATACCGCGAATGGCTTCCGTTCGACGGATCACCCGCACATTCACTCGACACCGGCTGCACGCCGCTCGTCGAGGCGCCGGCCCTCGCGCGTGCAATCGGTGTCGCTCGCGCCTGGGTAAAGAACGACAGCGTGTCGCACCCGACGCTCTCGTTCAAGGACCGAGTAGTCGCCGCCGCGATCAACGCGGCGTCGGCGTTCGGGCTCGGCACGTTCGGATGTGCGTCGACCGGCAACCTCGCGAACGCCGTGGCCGCCCACGCGGCACGCGCGGGCCTGCCAGCCTGGATCTTCATCCCGCACGACCTGGAGCTGGGCAAGGTCGTCGGCACGCTCGTCTATGGCGCACACGTGGTGCGTGTGCGCGGAACATATGACGACGTCAACCGGCTGTGTGCGCAGGTTGCGGACCGCTTCGGCTGGGGCATCGCGAACGTCAACCTCCGCAGCTATTACGGCGAAGGTTCGAAGACGGTGGCGTTCGAGATCGCCGAGCAACTGGGATGGCGGCTGCCTGCGGCCGTCATCGCGCCAATGGCCGGCGGGTCGCTGGTGACGAAACTGCGCAAGGGTTTCGCCGAGTTTCATCTCGCGGGACTGGTGGACGGAGAACTTCCGCGACTGTACGGCGCCCAAGCCACCGGGTGCCAACCCATCGCACGCCTCGTCGAATCGCGCGGCGACCGCCTCATCCCCGAGATCCCGCAGACGATCGCCCGTTCGATCGCCATCGGAAATCCCGCCGACGGACTCACCGCCGCCGCCGCGTTGCGCGAGACCGGCGGCTGGGCCGCGGCGGTCAGCGATGAAGCGCTCGTGCGGGGGATCCGCATCCTCGCCGAATCGACCGGCATCTTCACCGAGACGGCGGGAGGCGCGACGGTCGCCGCTGCGCTCGCGCTCGCGAAGTCGGGGCATCTTCGTCCGGATGACGAGGTCGTCCTGTGCATCACCGGCAATGGGCTGAAAACCGTCGAGGCGGTCACGGCGGCACTCGGCGAAGCACCAATCATCGCCCCACGGCTTCGGGAGGTCGAACCGCTGGTCGCCGCTCTGGCCGGCCAGCAAGACCCCGAGCCGTTGGTCGCGGCTTCGCACTGACGACGCCCACCCACCTTGCTCGAGGCCTTTCTCTCCTCTCTCCTTTCCCCTTTCTGTCTGTTTCAACTTCCAGTTGAGCCCCTCATGCCAATTACGATTGCGCTTCCCAATGTCCTCGCCCGGTTGGCGGATGGTCACCGCACCGTCGAAGGTTCCGGCGGTACGCTCGGCGACGTCGTGGCCGATGTCACCGCGCGATATCCCAGCCTTCGTCCCCGCCTTGTCGATGAGGGCGGGAACCCGTATCCCTTCGTCACGTACTACTTGAATGACGAGGACATCCGCTTCGCGGGCGGCTTTGGTGCGGCAGTGAACGATGGCGACGAAGTCATCGTTGTCCCCGCCGTCGCGGGCGGGTGACGCCATGGCCTCGACCCTGTCTCCAGCCCTCCCGACCGTGCCACATCCGCAGCATCCGGCCCCGAACGGCGATGGCGTCCACAGCGACGCGGGCCTGGAGGACGGCCGCGACAGGCTGCCGCCGCTGTCACGCGAAGAGGTGCTCCGCTACAGCCGGCATCTCATTCTTCCCGACGTCGGCCTCGAGGGCCAGCAGAGGCTCAAGGCAGCTCGGGTGCTCCTCATCGGCGCCGGCGGACTCGGCTCGCCGGCCGCCCTCTACCTGGCGGCCGCCGGTGTCGGCGCCCTGGGTCTCGTCGATTTCGATGTGGTGGATGTCACCAACCTTCAGCGCCAGGTCCTCCACGGAACGAGCGACGTCGGACGGCCCAAGCTCGAATCCGCGGCCAAACGCATCGCTGACATCAATCCCCACGTGCATGTCGAACGCTTCGAGACGCGTCTGACGTCCGCCAACGCACTGGACATCGTTCGCCAGTTCGACGTGATCGTCGACGGGACCGACAACTTTCCGACGCGCTACCTCGTCAACGATGCGTGCGTGCTGGCCGGCCGTCCCAACGTGTATGGCAGCATCTTCCGGTTCGAGGGACAGGCCTCGGTCTTCGCGACCCCTGACGGCCCGTGCTACCGCTGCCTCTTCCGCGAGCCGCCACCTCCTGGACTGGTGCCGAGCTGCGCCGAGGGCGGCGTGCTCGGTGTGCTCCCAGGCCTGGTCGGAACGATCCAGGCCACGGAAGCGGTCAAGCTGATCCTCGGCATCGGCGAGACTCTGATCGGACGCCTGCTGCTCGTCGACGCCCTGCGCATGGAGTTCCGCACGGTCACGGTGCGCCGCGACCCGGCGTGCCCGGCGTGCGGGACTCGCGAACTCAAAGCCCTCGTGGACTACGAGGAGTTCTGCGGGATTCGGCAGGCGGCGGCCGCGGCGTCGGCTGAGTCCACGCTCCCGGAGATCGCACCACGCGAATTAGCCGCCAAGCTCGCGCGCGGCGACGACTTCGATCTGATCGACGTCCGGGAACCGTACGAATACGCGGTCGCCCGGATCGAGGGCGCGCGCCTGGTGCCGCTCGCGACGTTCAGGGAAGTGCTCCCGACCCTGAACCACAGCCGCGAGATCGTGGTGCATTGCAAGAGCGGGATCCGGAGCGCGCACATCGTCCGGCTCCTGCAGGACGCGGGATTCGAGCGCGTCTGGAATCTGGCCGGCGGCATCTCGCGCTGGACCGACGACGTCGACCCCGAGGTGCCGAAGTACTGATACGGCGAGGCGGGCCGGGCGGGCTCGCTATTTCAGTTTGGCCGCAACGGCACGGCCGGCAGCGCTGTCGTTCGGGGCCACCCGTTCGACGGCGTGCACCTTGGTGCCGTCCGGCAGGTCGTCGCCGGGGTTGAGGACCACGGATTCGCCCTCGCTGACCCCACCATCGACTTCCATGTAGTCGCCGTAATCGCGGACGATCCGGAGTTTGCGATGCTTGACCCGGCCGTCCGCGCCCACTTCGATCACATGGACGCCGTCGGTCAGGGGCAGCAGCGCCGTCGCCGGTACGACCAGCGGCGGGTTGGCACGGGTGAGCACGAACCGGATCTCGGCGTACATCCCGGGCAAGAGCAGCCGCTTGGGGTTGACGATCTGCACCTCGGTGAGCAGGGTGCGCGACTGGGGATCGACGGCGCGCGCGGTTCGGACGACGCGGCCGGCGAACACCTGGTTGGGAAACTCCTGCACCCGCACATCCGCCACCTGCCCGGGCTCGATCGCGGTGGCGTCCGACTGTGGCACCGTGATGTACACACGGACCGTGTCGGTCTGCGCCATCTGGAACAGGCTCGACGGCGCAGCGCTCCCATTTGATGGCATCGAGGTTCCGGTCCCGCCACCCGCCTGCACGAAGGCTCCCACATCGACGTTGCGGCCCGTCACGATCCCGTCGAACGGCGCCGTCACGCGCTCGAATGACTGCAACGCCGTCAGCCGGGCGACATCGGCCTGGGCCGCTGCGACCGTCGCCACGGCGGCCTGCGCGGCCTGGGTCTTCTGGTCGTATTCATCGACGGTGACCACGCTGTCCTTGACCATTGCCGCCCATCGCTGCTGCTCCACGCGCGCCAGCTCCAGCCCCGATCGCGCCTGCTCCAACGTGGCGCGTGACTGCGCGAGCTGCTCATCGAGATCGGGGGTCTCGATGATCGCCAGGACCTCGCCCGCATGCACGCTCCGGCCAATGTCCGCATTCCACAGCTTGACGTAGCCGGACGTGCGCGCGTAGATCGCGGCCTGATGCAGCGGCTCGAGCGTGCCAGGTAGCGCGATGGTGGTTGTCTTCGGTGCACGCGCGATCCGCTCGACCTCGACCGATACCACCGAGTCGCCGCGCGCCACCGCGGCAAGCGCCCGCGCGTTGCTGAGTCGCGGGATCGTGCCGATCAGGAACGCGACGACGAATGCCGCCAGCACGACGGCCAGGATGATGCCTATCCGGCGGTTCGCGAGCGGGCGGGCCTCCGGCGCGCTCTCGCTGGCGGCGTGGCTGGGCGGGAGCGTGGGCAGGTGTGCGGCTGGGTGTGCGGGTGGGTGTGACGAACGATCCGGATCCTGGCTCATTCGCTCACCGCGGGGACCGCAATCTCTGAAGGGGCCGGTCCCTGACGCATCCACGTGTACAGGACCGGGACGACGAACAGCGTGAAGATAGTCGCGAGCCCAAGTCCGCCGATGACCGCGCGGCCGAGCGGCGCATTGGCCTCGCCACCATCGCCGAGGCCCAGTGACATCGGCAGCATGCCGATGATCATGGCCAGCGCGGTCATGCAGACCGGCCGTAGCCGCGTGAAGCCGGCATCCAGCGCGGCCTGGGCGGCCGTACGCCCCGCCCGTCGCTGGTCCTCGGCGAAGACGATCAACAGGATGCTGTTCGATGTCGCCACGCCGACCGACATGACCGCGCCCATCAGGGACGGCACGTTGAACGTGGTACCCGTCACGTAGAGCATCCAGATCATCCCGGCGAGCGCACCAGGCAACCCGAGAACGATCACGAGCGGGTCGACCCACGATTGGAAATTGACGACCATCAGGAGGTACGCCAGCACGATCGCGCCCAGAATGCCGACACCGAGTCCCAGGAAGGATGAGCGCATGCTGGAAACCTGCCCGCGCACGACGAATTGGGACCCGCGCGGCAGAGCCGATTGCTCACTCGCGACGATCTTGTCGATGTCCGAAGCGACACCGCCCAGGTCCCGCCGGTCGTTCGACGCGTAGACATCCATGACCGGGGCGACGTTGTAGTGGCTGACGACTCCCATCGCGTCCTGGCGCCGCATCGTCGCGAGATTCCCGAACAACTGCGTCTGGCGGCCGGCGACCGCCACCGGCGTGTTCACCAGATCCTCCACATTCGACAGGCGGTATTGCGGCGTTTGCACGGCGACGGAATAACTGACGCCGTTGCGCGGGTCGAGCCAGAAATTCGGGGCGGTCTGGCCGCTCGAGCTGAGGGAGATCGTCAGTTGGTTCGCCACGTCCCGCTGCGCCAGTCCGATCTGGGCCGCGCGGTCCCGGTCAATGTTGAAGAACAGCTCCGGATAGTTCATCACCTGCTGGACGCGGACATCGACCGCACCCGGGACACGGCTGATGCGCCTGGCGAGCGTCCGCGCGAGCTGATAGTCGGCGAGCTTGTTCTGTCCCTGAACCTGAACGTCGACGCGTGCCGGAAGGCCGAGGTTGAGGACCTGGCTCACCATGTCGGCCGACTGAAAAAAGAACGTCACGCCCGGGAACTGCTTCTGGAGCACTCCGCGCAACTTCCGCACGTAGGTCTGCGTCGGGCGATGCCCTTCGTTGAGCGATACGAGGATGTCGCCATCCTGCGGTCCAATGGTCGCCGATGATCCCGTCGCCAGATACGTGGAGCTGTTGTTGAGCAGTCCGACGGTGCTGAGCACCAGACCGAGCTCCGACGGCGGGATTTCCCGCCGGATCGCGTCCTCCACCCGCGCGAACAGCAGCTCCGTGTCCTCCACCTGTGTCCCGGTCGGCGCGCGGACGTGCAGCTGGAACTGGCCGCCATCGACCCGCGGAAAGAAGTCCTCACCGATCAAGGGCGTGAGCAGCATCGATGCCACGCAGAAGAGCCCCGCGCCGAGGAGCACCGGCCGCCGGTGGCCGACACACCACGCGAGGACGTCGAGGTAGCTCATTCGCGCGCGCTCGAACGCCGCGTCGAAGGCCAGATGCAGTTGGCGGAAGCGCGAGGTGCCCGCGTCCGGCAGCGCCGCCTCATCGCCTCCATGCAGGATGTGCCCGAGCCGCGACCGCACGAGTGCCAGCTGGTGCGCCTCGGCGGCAAGGAGATAGCGCGCCATCGTCGGCACGATCGTGCGCGAGAGCAGATACGAAGACAGCACGGCGAAAACGACCGCCATGGCCAGCGGCCGGAAGAGTGACGCGGCCGGACCGCTCAACAGGAAGATCGGAATGAACACGATGGAGATCGACAGCGAGGCCACGAAGGTGGGTGTCGCGATCTGGCTGGCCGCATCGACGATCGCCTGCAGGATCTCCTTTCCTTGATGCACGTTGCGATTGATGTTCTCGATCTCGACGGTGGCATCGTCCACGAGGATGCCGACCGCCAGCGCGAGCCCGCCCAGGGTCATCTGATTGAGCGTCTGGCCAAGCGCGCCCAGACAGATGATCGAGCTGAGCACCGCGAGCGGGATCGAGGTCGCCACGATCAGCGTCGATCGCCAACTGCCGAGGAACAGCAGAATCATGAGCGCGGTCAGGCACGCGGCGATGACCGCTTCGGTGACGACCCCCCTGATCGCGCCCCGCACGAAGATGGATTGGTCCGCGAGCAGCTCGACGTGCATACCGGCCGGCAGCATCCCCTGCAGGGCCGGCAGCATGTGCTTGACCGCCGCGATGACATCGAGCGTCGAAGCGTTTCCCGTCTTGAATATGGGAATGACGATGCCGCGCCTGCCGTTCAACCGGACGATGTTGACCTGGACGCCCGACCCTTCCCGCACGTGCGCCACGTCGCGCACGTACACGGTCGCCCCGTTGATCTGCTTGATCGGCAGATCATTGAGATCCCGGACGGAGTCGGGGCTGGCGTTCGTGCGCACGTTATACTCACGGCCGCCGATCTTGACGGTGCCGGCCGGCAGGATCACGTTGCCCGCGTTGATGGCGTTGCTGACGTCCGACGGCGACAGCCCCTTGGAATACAGCGCGGCCAGATCGAGGTCCACCATTACCTGCCGCGGCTTCCCTCCCACGCTCGGTCCGATCGCGGCTCCACGAATCGTGGCCAGCGGCACCCGGACGAAGTTGTTGCCGAAGTCGTTGACCTGGTCCTCGGACATCGAGTTGCTGCCCAGGGCGAGCTGGGCGATCGGGACGTCGGTCGCGTTGAACCGGACGATCGTGGGCGGCGTCGCGCCCGGTGGGAGCACCTTGATGATCGCTTCCGACGCCGCGGTGATCTGCGCCACTCCGGCGGCGACATCGGCGTCCGGCTGGAAGTAGATCTTGATCACGGCGACGCCGGCGAACGACGAGGATTCGATGTGCTCGATGTCGTTCGCGGTCGAGGAGTAGAACCGCTCGCTCGAGGTCACGATCCGGCGCTCCATCTCCTCCGGCGCCATCCCGTAGTAGTACCACACCACGGTGACCACCGGCAGGTTGATCACCGGGAAGATGTCGACCGGCATCCGCACGATCGCGAAGATCCCGAAGATGAAGATCAGCAGCGACATACACACGAACGTGTATGGCCGCCGCAGCGCCAGAATGACGATCCACATCATGGCGGGCCGCTCCTCCTACAGATCGCGCCCCACGAGCGCCTCCAGCGATGCACGGGCAATCAGATAGTTATAGCGCGCCGTCACGAGATCCACCCCGGCCTGCGCCTCCGCGAGTTGCGCCGTACTGAGATCGAGGAACGTGTCCACCCCGTTCTGATACCGGACGCTCACCACCCGCAGATCCTCCTGAGACACCCGCACCGCTTCCTCTGACTCTGCCACGTTCTGCCAGGTAAACCGGACGCTCGCCAGCAGCCGCTCCGCCTCGGCCCGCGCAAACCGGCGCGTGTCCGTGGCCGTGACCTTCGCCGTACGCGCGGTCACCGACGCCCGCGTCACGTCGTCCTCGCGCTGGAATCCGTTGAATAGCGGAAACGTCGTCCCCAGCTCGATCAGCCACCCGGGCCGGATCGAGCCGAACGCCTCCGAGTTGTTCGCCCAGTTGTAACCGCCGGTCAACCGGATGTCCGGAACGTACTGGGTCTGCGTGGACCGCACGGTCGCGTCCGTTGCACGCGCGAATTCATCTGCCGTCCGTACGCCCGGGCTGCCGTGGACGGCAAGATCGATGAGCGCCGAGTCCCCGAGCGACAGCGCCACCGGCGGCAGGCTGTCACCGCCTCGCGTCCCCACGGCGCCATCCACGCCGACCAGGCGGCCCAGCGCATACACGCTCGTGGTGAACGTGTCGCGGGCCGCGATCAACTGCTCGTGCGCCGTCGTCAGGTTGAGCCGCGCCAGCAGCACGTCGGCGCGGGTAGCGGTTCCCCGCCGCATCCGCGCATCCGCGTATTGCAGCGCGCGGTCCGCGGTCGCCACGCGATCCAGCGACACGGCGACCAGATCTCGCGACCGGCGCACCTGGTAGAACGCCGCCCGAGCGGTGAGGCGGACCGCGTACCGCTGCTCGATGAGCGCCGCGTCAGCCGAGCGGGTGTTGGCCCGCGCCGCTCTGATGTCGGCGCTGCGGCGCCCGCCGGTAAAGACGTCGTACGACGCCTCCAGCCCGAGCGAGTACGCCTGTGCCTGATAGGAGAACACCGGCCCGCTCACCGGTCCGGACGGAAGCGAGCGTTCGTTGCTCTGAAATATCCCCGAGTTCATCGTGAGCGCCGGCAGAAACTCCCCGTATGCGACCCGCTCACCGGATTGGCCCGTACGCACGGCGCCGTTGGCCTGCGCGATCGCGGGGCTGTTGCGGAGCGTCGCCTGCACGACTTCGTCGATCCCCATCACGGCCGCATACTGCACCGTGCTGTCGGTTCGGGTCGTGTCGTACCCATAGGTCAGCGGCCGGAGGGGCGCCGGCGGTGTTGTGTCGGCGGCCGCAGGCATCCGCGCCTGGCCCGCGTGCGCCGCGGAATCGCCGCCCCCCTGCGCGCGAGCCGCCGGCGTCGCGAGCGCCGCAGCCGCCACACATCCACAAAGCAGGCGTCCAAACCGCGCATGTATCCGCAAACCCGTCCTCCAACCCATCGCGCAATACCTCTTTGCGACCGCACCCGTGAGGCGGTCGTGATCGGCAAGACCGGGCCGGAGGAGCGCCTTTTCGAGGGAACGCGGTCTCGAGGGAACGCCATCTCGGCGAGGCAATCGTGCCGCAACTGCCCCGGGCCAGTGTAGCACCGCTAACTCAACCAGAAACTGCCTCGCGCGGCGGACCGGAGCCCACCGCCAAACGCCGGCCGCCCCCCAAGAACTCC